>ENA-ORMN01000231-ORMN01000231.1-human-gut-metagenome-genome-assembly--contig:-NODE-231-length-69601-cov-4.588574_pt1 | contig 69601 bp, 55 predicted proteins | sample MGYA00242102_ERZ508993 | MGnify/ENA primary metagenome ERZ508993 (study PRJEB26280, sample SAMEA2338770) | human gut metagenome | biome: human gut; feature: human-associated habitat; material: faeces...
CCTTACGTAGAATTTTGGTTGTAAAAATTTTTGTGAAAGGTTGGGTTAATGATGAGGAGTAAGAATGGTTTGGCAAGAAAAATTTTGTGTGGTCTTTTGGCTGCAGGCGTTGTTGGTGTGAGCGGCAGTGCGCTGGCGGCGGAATCTAAACCTAATGAGGCTGTTGCTGGTGAAGATAAAAACGTGAATACCACTTATTCGGATGGCAAAATTAGTGGTGTTTCTTGTGGACTGAAAGCTACAGGAGATGCTTCAACCTCCAAAGAAGGAAAGATTTCTTTAACGACGTCAAAGGTTGAGATTAATGCTACAGGGATTGGAATCCAAGGAACTAATTGGGGATCAGTTATTGTGGGCAATACAGATACACAAGATGTCAGCATTTCTGGTGCTTCGCAAGGAGTCAAGCTTACTAAAGGAAGTCGCGCAGAAATTACAGGCAATCAGGTAAAAATATCTAACGAATCAAAAAAAACATTGATTGAAATTAGCAATTCTATGAATACGGCAAAAAGACCTGTTCAGCTGAATATAAAAGGAAAACAAATCGAACTTAAGGCTGCTACTAAGATTATTGAAGCAAACTCAAAATACAAAAGAGCAGAAAGCTTTCCAAAGGCGAGCGTTATTCTGGGAGACGATTATACAGAATTACTTGATATGAAAGGTGGTATTGGGATTTCTGCTGCCAATAATACCGAAATAATCGGAAATGCGAAAGATATTAACCTAGTGGTTAATTCAACCGCGAAAACATATGGTATGCAAGCAACTGGTGAGGAAGCCAAGGTGCAGCTGACGGCTAAAGATAATTTGCTGGTAGATGTTAGTGGTAGCGGAGCAAAGGCTGTGTATAGTTCATCTGCTACCTCAGCCAAGGTGAATCTAGCCGGAAATGACGTAAAAATTCAGGCGAAGGGAACTGATTCTCCTGTTTATGGAGTCAATTCAGAGACAGGTTCGAATGTCTCAATTTCAGGTAATACTGTAGAAATCAGTACAGTCGGCGGTAAAAATGATTCATATGGCAAGATCGGTAGCTCTGCAATTTATGCAGACAAGTCTAATATTAAAGTTGATGCGAATAAAATAGTAGTTAATACAGATAAAGCGAAGGAGAATGCATATGCCGTTTATGGCAATTGCGGCTCCCACATTACACTTGGCAAAGATGCAAATTCTGAAGTGCATATTTCCAGTAGCAGTGAAGGGAATGCTATGGGTGTCGTTGTAGCAACTGCGTCAACTTCAGCAAGCACGGCAGCAGCCAGTCAGGTTAATATCCAGGGTGCGAAAATCAATGTAGCCGCAGAAGGCGGGCCGAAGGCTCGTGGCTTGTATGCACAGGACCAAAATGAGATTATTGTAGGTAATGCCGGTTCTGATATCCATATTTCTGCCAAGGGTGAAGATGCTGCTGGCATTATAGCTATTGAGCATGGTTCTGTTGCTCTGAACGGGCAAAATGCGGTAATTGATGCAGATGGCAGCAAGTATTCTACAGGTATTCACGTTCAAAATAACGATATGACGGACGAAACTAATCGTGCCACTGTTAATGTTAATACCGAAAATACTACGATTAATGCTGTTACCGCCCTTTCTGCTATGAGCCATAGCGTACTAAATGTAAACAGTAATCTGGTGACTAACGGTAAGAATGCCATTTTGACACGTGGTAATTCTGATGTAAATATTAATACCGATGGCAAACACACTACGCAACTGAACGGTGATATCGTATTTAACTACGATGGGGCCTCCAGTGGTACGGGAATTGATTCCAATGTCAACGTTAACTTAAATGGCGAAGGATCTTCTTGGACTGGCAATACTAAAGCAGAATGGAATAGTGCTAGCGGTAAACCTGATGAAGCCAAACTGACGGTTTCCCACATGAACTTGAATGTAGCAAACGGTGCACAATGGAATCCTACAACTATTAAGAGCCAAAATAATGAAACTAATGGCATGAATAACATTGCTATCAATAATCTTGCGTTGAATAATGGTGTTGTTAACTTAGACAGCAACAATTTTGCTGGCGATAATGCTGTGAAGATTGAAAACCTTGAAGGTACTGGTGGTACTATTAACACTAATAATGTGGACAATAACATCAGTATTAATAGTAAAGCTGCTGATATGAGCCTCACCGTCAACGGCACCAAGGAAGTAACCGACGCTATTGCTAGCGGCAAGGCTGATTTGCAGGATTTGGCTGACGTTGTTAAGAGCAATGACAAGTCTGCTGCTGATAGCGTAACATCTGATGCCAATGATATTATTGGTGGTTATTCCGCTGAGGTTGATAGTAATGGTAAAGTAGTAGTTAAAACCGTAAAGACAGTTGAAAACACTACTAACCGCGCCATTAGCGACATGGCAAACATCTCCCTGATGACCTGGCGTCAGGAAAACAACGATATGAACAAACGCCTAGGCGAGCTGCGCGACAGCAAGGGCGAGCATGGTGCATGGGCAAGAATGGCACGTGGCGAAAGCAAATACGGTTCGCAGAACGTGAAGAACCAATATAATTACTATCAGGTTGGTTACGATGAAAAGCTTAGCACTAACCAGAACTGGACCGTGGGCGTTGCGCTGACACGTACAGAAGGCACCAGCACCTTTGCAAGAGGCACTGGTGAAAACAAGCACACAGGCTTTGCAGTATACGGTTCTTACTTAAATGACAATGGCAGCTTTGTTGACTTGATTGCTAAATATGCACGCATGGATAACGATTATAGCACTATCGGTGCAGGCGTAGGCGATGCAAGCTATGAAACTAATGGCTACAGCCTGAGCGCAGAATATGGCAAACGCTTTACTAAGGATAACGGCTTCTGGATTGAGCCTCAGGTTGAACTGACCTATGGCACTGTTGGCAGCGCAGATTACCTCACCAGCAAGGGTGCAAGAGTGCATCAGGACAGCGTAGACAGCTTGGTTGGTCGTCTTGGCTTCTCCTTAGGCAAGGACATTAAGCAAGGCAATGTTTACGTACGTGCTTCCTATCTGTATGACTTCGCCGGCGAAACCAAAGCAACTATGAGCGGTGCCGGTACTGCAAGCTTTGAGCAGGATCTCGGCGGCGGCTGGTGGGAGGTTGGCGTAGGCACCAACCTCAACCTGAGCGACGCAACTCATCTGTACTTTGACGTAGAAAAGACCTATGGCGGCAACGTTGTTACCCCGTGGCAGTGGAACGCCGGTGTTCGCTGGAGCTTCTGATGAGGCAGTGAATTTGTAATTTCATAGTGTGTGTTTGAAAAAATAAAAAGTCGTGAGCTTTGAGTTTATCATTGCTCACGACTTTTTTTGCGTAAGCTTTGCTAAAGATACATCTTTTCTTTACTTTATTGGAACTTATTTTAACCTTAAATGAAAAACTTCAATTAAGTGTAACAAATATAACATATTTAAGGCTCTGTAAATTTATTTACGCCGAATGTAGCGTGCTTATGGATAAGAGTTTGACTGGGGGGGGAACATAGTGCTATAATTTCTGTTAAGAAGCTAGGTAATTTATAATGGCGAGTTTATTCATAATCATAAAAGAATGGTACATGTAAATAATTTAGTATTTATAAATCATCAATTTGAGTGGTGTGCTTTTTGAAGAAAATTAAGAGAATGGAGCTGAATGCGATGAACAAAAAGCTGATGGCAGCAGCTGTTATGTGCTCACTGATGAGCACAACGGCATTAGCTGCAAACCCCATACCGACCTTTGATAAGGAGGCTGTAACGACACATCCTTACAACAGAACAGGTCAACAGGAGCAACAGGTGGAAGGCATGCAAGGTGCAGGCGAGCTTTATAAGCCTGGCAATACAGGCACGGAGGCTCATCCGGCGTTTTTTGTTGCCAAGGTTAAACTGACAGGCTTCACGCTGCCTGATAAGAACGGCAAGCTGGCAGCTATCTGCAAAGAGTATGAAGGACGCAGCCTGCAGATGGCAGAGCTGCAGCAGCTCATCAGCAGAATTAATGAATATGCGCGCACCTGCGGCTATACTGTAGCGCAGGCTATTGTGCCGCCGCAGGAGGTAAAGCAGGGCGAGCTGGAAATTGCAGTTTATGTTGCCAAGTACGATGATATTGAGATTATCAGCAACGAATCGGACGTAGCTGACAGAGTACTGGCCGGTTATATTCATAAGAATCTGCAAAGCGGTGCTTATATCATGGATAAGCCGCTGGAAATGACGATGAACAACATCAACGATTTGCCGGGTGTTGTTGCCAGAGCGATTTTAGCACCGGGCAGCAAGCCTGGCACCACGAAGGTGCAGGTGCAGGTGCTGCGTCGTCCCGTCTGGAACAACTACGTATTTACTGACAACGCCGGTGGCTACTACAGCGGCCGTTATCGCTACGGCTTTAATACCGAAATCAATAACCCCGGTCATCAGGGTGACAAAATTATTTTGAACGGCATGCTCACCAACCATGATACCAAAAACTATGGTGCACGCTATGAAGCGCCTGTCGGACGCGACGGCACGCGCTGGGGCATTGGCTGGAGCCAGAGCAGTTACGACCTTAATACAAACAGCTTTTATAATTCTCTCGGTCAGTCGCGTGGCTTCAGCTTCTATGGTCTGACGCCTGTATACCGCGACCGCATGAACCGTGTAACGGCGATTTATGGCTATGACCACCGCAAAATTAAGGATAGACTGCAGTTGAAGGCTGCAGGATTGGCAGGAATAGAGCTGACCACTGAGAAAATGGCCAATGTTTACCATGCAGGCATCAGCGGCAGCAAGTATCTGCCGAACCGCTTCAGCCAGTATAGCCTGATTTACTGGTATGGTAATTTGAGTGGCGGTGGCAAATCCCTGGATGGCGACTACCATAAGCTGACAAGTGACCTGCTGCACGTTATTTATGATGCTAAAACAAACTACCGCGTACAGCTCAGCGGCCAAATTGCCAACCGTAACCTGGATGGCAGCGAAATGTTCTACCTGGGCGGTATGAACGGCGTGCGTGCTTATGGTGCCAGTGAAGGCAGCGGCGATATTGGCTTTACTGCTACTGCTGAGGTTCGCCGTCAGACGGGCATCAAGGGATTGGAGGCTGCAGCCTTTATTGATACAGGCGCAGTAAAATCGCATAATGCTGCTCTTATCGAGCATCTTTCCGGTTGGGGCGTGGGCCTGCGCTATAATTTGGACAATTCTTGGCATGCTCAATTGGATTATGCCCGCAAAATCAATGCGCAAAGAGATAGGGTTGAACCGCGTGACCATAGCGGCCATATGTGGTTCCAGCTTTACAAAATGTTTTAAGTAATCTTGCCTGGTGCTTTTCTGCGTCTTAAGGGAGAAGGTGCGGAAAAGCAAGCTCATAAAATAAATTGATAATTGAATATGCAGCTTAAATGAAGGGAGAAAAAAATGAAACTAAAGGATAGTCTAAATAAACGTTTAAATACGCGTCTGGCCAGTCTTGTAATGCTTTCTGTGCTTTCAGTGCCATGGGTTGCCAGCGCCGCAGGCAACAGCGTTGTTGCCAACAACATGCTTCCCGGTAATGGAAACGTAATTGCCGGTACTATTGAAGGTGGTTTTAACGGCAGCTGGACGCAGGGAAACCAGATGAATTTGCACCAGACTACGCAAAATGCCATTGTCACCTGGGACAGCTTTTCTATCGGTGCCCATGCCAGCGTAACTATCCGTGGTGACCACAATAACTTTAATATGCTGAACTATGTTACCGGCAGCGAAAGCTCGCAGATTTACGGCAAGCTGAATTCCTATGTCGGTGATAAGCAGGGCGGCAATATCTATCTTGTAAACCCCAATGGCGTGCAGATTGGCAACAGTGCGGAAATTAATGTCGGCAGCCTGCATATTGCCAACAAAAAAATAGATAATATCAACAGGTGGAACGAAAATACTGATATCGCCAACGCGCTGAAGCAGAACAAGGCGATGACCAACGCCGAGCTGATGAGCTTGGGCTATATCAATGCCAATAAGCTGGTCTTTGAGGGCGAGCGTGTAGTTATTGATATGGACCGCCTCAGCGGACTTGATACGACTAAGGCAGATGCCTTGACTATTGTTAGCAAGCCTTATGATGACAAGAGTTTTGGTGATAACCGCAAGTATGATGTTGTACTTGGCAGCAGTACGCCGGAAAATGCCAAAAAATGGGGCGAATATATTGAGTTTGCTGATAATGGTACCGGAGATAGATGGCAAGGCACGGTTCAAGCCGGCAATCCTGATGCACCTAACCAGTCCGTTACGGAATTTTTTACCTACCGTTGGATTAAGGACGGCAAGGAATTAGAAAATATCGGCAAAAAGCAAGATTGGGGCATGGGAGACCATTATGCCCTGCGCTATTCTATTGACCTGACGGGCAGTAACCAGACTCCTATCGGCAATACGCAGGATAATGCCTTCAAGGGCAAGTTTGATGGCCTTGATAATTCTATCTTTGGCCTGAGTATTAATAACAGTGATAACAGCAAGGGCAAAGCCACAGGCCTTTTTGGCTTTACTGACGGCGCCATCATGGGCAATGTAACGCTGATTGCCGGTAATGACGGCGTATCTATACAGGGCGGCAATACTGATACCGGTGCCTTTATCGGTCATGCGGTTAATACCACGGTCAAGGGCGTCAACAGTACGCTGAAGGTCAGCGGTACAAATAATGTCGGTGGTATCATCGGTTATGCTGAGGGTGATCGTAAGCTTACCTATAATTTTGCTGATGCTGCTGGTTCTGTTCAACCGGACAGCCGCAGCAGTGAGCTGTCAAACCTGACCAATACCGGTAATGTCAGCGGTGTTAGCAACGTTGGCGGCCTGGTTGGCTATATGAACGGCGGCAAGCTGTCCAATGATGAGGAAAACCGTGTCCAGTACAAGGGTTCTAAAATTACCGGTATAGATAATGGCTCCAACTATTCGTATAATATCGGCGGCATGATTGGTAAAGCAGAAAATGCGACAGTTGCTGGCACGAAGAATACGCTGATTAACTATAATACTGTTGAGGGTGGCTATAATGTTGGCGGTATCGTCGGCAGTATTTCCAATAATACTACCGTTGCTAATGCTTCCAACGAAGGCGTTGTCAAAGCCAACGGCTTTACTATTGACAGCTATATTTATCATACTGATTATACTGGCAGTAATTGGCAGAATAATAATGAAGCCCTTCCCGGCACTCATAAGGCTGAGGTACGTGCAGCCAACGTCGGCGGCATTGTGGGCAGCATTGCTGGCAGCGAGCTGAAGGATGTAACCAACAAAGCAGATGTAAGCTCCGCGTTGGTAAAGAAAACAACCGGCAAAAATGATCCTACCGGCTTCGACCATTATGCAGCAGGCAACGTAGGCGGTATTGTCGGCCGTGCTGAAGACAGCAATATCACCAATGCCAATAACGTAGAAAGCAATATCCGCGGTGCTATGAACGTAGGCGGTATTGCCGGCTATTTTGGTTCCACAGATGCAACCAATAAAAATAAAAAGGATTACCGCATTCTGAACGCTATTAACAACGGCGGCGATATTATGGCTACCGGCGGCATCAAAAAGGATGGTAGCTTTACGCAAGAAATCACCCATAAGGAAACTTATATTACTGGTAATATTGGCGGCATAGCAGGCTATCTGTACGGTGTGCCGGTGCGTATTGAAGTCGGCGGCAACCGTGGCGATGTGCATACTGCGGCAGATACGTCGAAGCGGACGTCACAGGCTGTCAATGTTGGCGGCATCGTCGGTAAAATTGACATGCCGAAGAAAACGGATAGCGATGGGAACCGTCTGACTGATGATAATCGACTGGCAATCATCAAGGGTAATGCTACTGATGCTGCCGGTAAAAGCGGTTATGCCAGCGCGGCAGTTTCCAGCAGCTATAATACAGGTAATGTTACTGGTTATACTAATATTGGCGGTATTGGCGGCTTTGCCTACAATGGCAGTATTGCTGCCTCCTATAATGTAGGCGATATTAAGACAACACGCCATGATGCGGCATCAACCGGTGTTACACCAATTAATATGGGCGGCATTCTGGGTGAAAGTACTGAAATGGCTATTGGACGTGTTATCATTTACGATACCTATAACAAGGGTACGATTGGCGACAGCAGCTACAGTACTTTTGGACGCCATGTCGGCGGCATTGTCGGACGCTTGAGCGGCATTGTTGAAAAAAGCTATAACAATGGCGATATTTACAATGGCTTCAATGTTGTCGGCGGCATTGCCGGTTATTGGTACAGTGGTTATCTGAAAAATGTCTTCAATACCGGTAATATTACGGTATATAACAAGAATTATGCGCTTAGCCAGGTAGGTGGTATTGTTGGCTCCGTAGACCTGAGCGGCAACAATCTGAGCAGCGGTACTAATGCTGCTTTCAGTATTAGCAATGCTTATAACCTTGGCTCTTTACGTTCCTTTAAGGGTGATGTGAAGTACAACGAAGTTGGCGGTATTTTGGGTGGTACTTTTAAGCACGGTGGCACTATCAACAGGTTGAAGATAAGTAACGCCTACACCATGGGTAATATTTATGTTGACGACGGTGGGTTCGTAGGGGATATAGTAGGTGCGTTTGATCGTGGCACGAATAGGTCTTTTGTTGATTTTGAAAATGTTTATTACATCCGTCCGCAGGCTGACAATGGTTATTTTGATTTAGCATCAGCGCCTAATTCTGGGTACCTGCAAAAAAACGCCAAGGTCATTGACTACGATAAGTTAAATGATCCGAACGCGTGGAGCAAATTTAGCTTTTCCACACAGACGGATGGCAAAATAGAAGGAGCAACGGATGATAACTGGCGCATGAGCGATGGCAGCCTGCCGATACTGAACGCCTTCCTGTCAGGCTCGCATAAATACTTCAGCGATGGCAGCAACTGGCAGGAGTTCATTAAGGATAATGAAGGTGCGAATGTGCAGTATGGCACGGTCTATGATCCGCTGCTGACGATTATCAACACCAAAAAGGATTTAAGCTTCAACTGGAGCGATATGGACCTGAAGAACAATGGCTCTCTGGCAGTTTTTGGCTTGCCTAATGCTGATAATACCCTTCGTTATACACCTGGTCTGACGCTGAACAATGTAGAAATTACCAACAGCACGCATATTTTTGGCGGCACAATTTACAGCGATGGCTTGCTGAAGCTCAACGCCAAGGATGACCTGCAGGGTGGCTTGCGCTTTGGTATGGACAGTATGCTTTACGGCAGTGATGTTGTGTTAAATACCAACAGCTCCTTGGAGCTGAGCGGCAGCGTTATATCTACCGGCAACCATAATGCGCTTTCCCATTTTAATCCGGATAAATCGCTTCAGCATGGCATTAACATCAACGCCGCTGATTTAACTGTCTATGGCAAGCTGATTACCATGGGCAAAGAGGGAGAAAGCACCAATGTTATTGTTCCTGGTATTAACTATGGCTATGGTGATTTCCAGGCACCTGATAAGAATAATGTGTCAGACAAAACTAAGGCAATGACCTCTCAGGGCATCAATCATGCTTATCGGTTGAAGACTGCAACTGCCAAAACCGGTAACATCACCATCAGCACCATGGAAAATACCCTGGCTGATGGCACGCACATGAGCGGTAGCGCCAACTTGCTGTATGGTAACTATAAAAAGGGCAAGATTGAGACTAAGGGCAACCTGACTGTCAGCAGCAGTGGCGATATTTTGGTTGACAGTGACCTTAAAATCGCAGGCAGCATTAACCTGAGCGGTAATGGCTCCGGCAGCAATATTACTTTGGACCTTTCCAATATCGGCGGTGAGCTGAAGGGAAATGACAAGGTGAAGGCTTTGCATGATTTTATTGACGCACATAGTACAGCAGAAACTGGCATTTATGGTAACAACAACAGTGAGCTGACAGATGGCAAGCGACCAATGAAAATCACCTTCGATATTTGGGATGATAATTATACTGTTGACGACATCAAGGGAAATCTGAATTATGCAAAGTATGACCTGCCAACTACCACGTTGATAGATAAGCTGAAAAGCCTGTATGTGGAATCAGCCGGTACTACTTATAAAGGCGACAATATCCGTAATGTTATTTATGCCTGGATAAGCAATGCCGAGGAGCTGAATTCCCTGCAGCGTGTGGCTGAAAACATGAATGATAGAGATGCTTTAAGCTATAATTTTGTCCTGAAAAATGATATCGATGCCAGCGGTCTGGTGGATGCAACAGGCAATAGCACCTATAACACTATCGGCGGTGGCAATAAAGCTTTTACAGGCACGTTTGATGGTGATGGTCACACAATTGTCGGCTTGCAGGCTAAAGGCGGTATTTTTGGCAAGCTGGGCAGTGGCGCGGTAGTTAAAAACATCAACATCGCTTCTTCCGTATTCACCGGTAATAATATTGGTGACAGTGTTGGTGCTGTAGCAGCAGAAAATAACGGCGGCAGCATCAGCGGCATTTCCGGCTATGGCAATACCATAAAAGGCAGCGGCGGTTATATCGGTGGCCTTGTAGGCAAAAACTACGGCGGCATCAGCAACAGCAATGACCAGAGCACCGTTATCGCCGGTGCAGATACTGTAGCAGGCGGTATTGCGGGCGTTAATGGTACAAAAGCAGGTATAGGTGGCACAATCGACAACGTCCAAAGCACCAGTGCTGTGACTACTGGTGTCCTAGCTGAATTTCAATATGCATCTAATCTGGGCGGTATCGTCGGCAAGAATGAATACAATATTAACAATGTTTCTGCTCATGGTATTACCGGTAAAACCGGCAACACAAAAACATCCGGTGGTATTGTTGGTACAAATGAAGGCAGAATCAGTAAAGCTTATAATGAAAGTATTATCCATGGTTCAGAAAATATCGGCGGTGTTGCGGGCAACAATGGAACGCAGGCGTCAAAATCCGAGCAGACAGAGCTGAACGATGTTGCCAACGCTGTAGAGATTATTGGCGATGCAGGTGGCAAAAACGTCGGCGGCCTGGTAGGTATGCAGGAACATGCTACTACAAACCAGGGACGCAATACCGGCGTAATCACCGGCTGCACCAATGTCGGCGGCATGGTAGGCTATAATAAAGCAGATTCCTACCTCAATAACCTGGAAAATTCTCCGCAGGCTACAATTACCGGTATTACCAATGTAGGCGGTATTGCCGGTGTCAACGAGGGCGAAATTTCCGCGGATGACCAGCTGAACCTGGTGAATAGCGGTAAAATCCACGGTTGGGAAAACGTCGGCGGTATTGCCGGCAAAAACAGCGGTAGCATTGCTAATGTCAATTCCAATATCAACCTGTATGTGATTGAGGAAGCGACCAGGACTGCCTTAAAAGGCAATGCGGTAATTACACCTAAGGCGCAGTTCTTCGGCGGCGTTACCGGTGAAAACGTGGGCATCATCACCAATGCGACCAACAGAGCCAGAGTGGATGCTGCGCAGGCTTCCTATGTAGGCGGCATTGTCGGCAGAAACACAAGTGAAAACGGCAAGGTAGGTAAGCTCCTGGGCATGGGCAACAGCAATGAAGGCTTTGTTATCGGCAAGAACTATGTCGGTGGTGTTATCGGCAAAAATGAAGTGGCCATTACCGGTACTGATGCACAAAGCGTAGGTATTGTCAACTCCGGTACCGTTATTGCTTTGGCTGGTGGTGCTGGCGGTATCATCGGTGAAAACAGTGCGAATATTACGCACGTTATTATGACAAATGAGGGCGAGGTGCATGGCAATGCTCCTGCTGCCGGCAGCAGGGAGGAAAATGGTACAGGCGGTATTATCGGTGTAAATGCCGTTGGCGTGAATATCAGCAATTCCTCCCTGATGAACAGAGTAAATGGTAATGTCAGCGGTGTAGAAAATGTCGGTGGCATCATCGGTATCAACCATGGTATTATCACCGGTGGTCGCGATGCCCACAACAATTATTACAAATACCAGATTTATAACAATGGTACTATTACAGCGTTTGCAGGCAAAAACATCGGCGGTCTGCTTGGCAATAACAGCGGCACGCTGACGGCAGGCTATAACACCGGTGTGGTCGATGCAGGACAAAGCAGCAACGTCGGCGGCATCGTCGGCACTAACAGCGGCACGCTGGACCAGGTGTTCAACAGCGTAGTAACAGTAACCAAGACCGAAACAGGCGCAACTGATGCTAATGGCAGAAAGCTTTATAATTATACTTATACTGATGGCGGTGCAATCAGCGGCGCTAGCAATGTCGGCGGTATCGTTGGCAGCAACACGGCTGATGGCAAACTGAGCAACGCTTATAGCACTACTGCGGTAGCAGGCGCTAGCAATGTGGCAAACATTGTAGGTAATAATGAAGGCCAGGTAAGCAATATTTATGGCTATGCAGCAAATGGCAACACCAACGTAAATGGTGGCACTGTCAGAAACAGCTATATCATCAAGGAAGACGGTACGCTGCAAAACGGTAACTATGCTAATAAGCTGGACAGCTATGCTTTTGATAATAAGAAAACAACCTGGAAGCTTTACGATAAACGCACTAACCCACTGCTGAAGGTGTTCCTGACCAAGGTTACGGTAGCACCTGACCTGCAGCAGGGTTGGGTTTATGATGCGACAAATCATCTTGATATCCATGGCTGGATTAATAGCGGCAAGCTTAAAACAAATGATGCGGCCAACGATGCTTTTAAGGCTTATAATAACAACAACAGCCTGCTGCAGGGCGAAGAACTGAAAAACGTCGACACCTACAGCAGCTGGCTGTGGTCCGGACAGATTGCCAGCGGCGGCGTTGCAGGCCCCAACAACCTGGGCTATGACTTTACCGTGGGTGATATTAAGGTTACCAAAAAGGTGCTGACTGTTACCGGTAATACTGTTAACAGAACGTATGGCGATTTGCTGAAAAAACCTGACTATGAATTGAGCATTGATGGACTTGACAGCTTCAATGACGCTATGAAGGCAGAGCTGGATGGCAAGGTGACTATCACTGATTCGCAGGATACAATCCAAAACATCAAGGATAAAGGTATTATTACTGTTGTGGATGAAAAGCGTACCAATAATAAGGGAACTTATAATTGGTATGCAGACGTTAAGCTGGATGACAGCCTTAAAGACAATTATGAATTCAAAAATGATGGTGTAAGCAGCGCAAAAACGACAGTTCAAGGCGTATCTAAGGTTTTGGCGCGCCAGGTTTACCTGAACAACATCAACGCCAGCACGACCTACGGCAGCAAGGAAGGTCTGAAAGCAGACGGCGATGTAAGCCTGAAGGAGAACAGCATCGTCTACGGCGATCAGGTAAGCCTGAAGGATGGCGCAAGCGTAAGCTATAAAGCTGACGGAGAGTATGCGACTAATAAGGGCAGGCGCGACACTGCGGACGCAGGCAAATACAAAAAGAACGTGGTTGTAACAGGTGCGGAACTGGTAGGCAATGAGCTTGGCAACTATGAGCTGGTAAATAATGCTACTGGCATCATTACAGTTGGCCAGGCAGAAATGCACGTTAAGCTGAACGGTGTTGAGCGCACCTATGGTAATACAGCGCTGATTAATGGCACAAGCTACGGCGTTAACGGACTGACTGGTAATGTCAACGGCGATAATTATGCTGTCGGCGATGTTAAGATAACGGTTACCGGCGATGGTGCGCTGACAGGCAAGAGCACAGGCAAGGTAACCAATGATGCTGGTGATACTTATAAGTGGAATGCCAATGTAGTTGCAGCGAACGATAAGCTTAAGCAAAACTACAAGCTGGTTGTTGATGGTGGTGCTTCCGTGGTTATGCCGGCAACCTTGAAGGTAAGCTTGAACGACGTAGTACGTACCTATGGTAATGCAGCGATTACCAGCGGTAGCTACAGTGCAAGTAATATCACTGGTCTGGTAAACGGCGACAGCTATGACGCAAGCGCAATCACAGTAAACAAAACTAGTGACGGCGCAATTGATGGCGTAAGCGACAGCAAGGTAACGAACGATGCTGACGATTATACCTGGAGCGGTACTTTAACAACAGACAATGCAGCACTGAAGAACAACTACAAGCTGGAATTGAAAGAAGATGGCGTTTCTAAAGTAGGCAAGGCAACGCTGACATTTGTAGTAGATGACAAAATAATTACCCAAAATGTACCGGCAGAATACACCGGCAAAGCCAACGGCCTGACCAATGGCGACACCCTGGCTGGTATCGGCGTAGGCGGCTATGAGCTGGACAGCTCGGTAAATCCGTTAATCGTTGGCGTTTACGAAGACAAAATCGGCGTCCTAATTAATGGCAGCTTGCATCTGACAGGTGGCGACAGCCTGCTCCAAAACTACAAGGTGGAAATCGACCCTGGCACTCTGACCGTTTTGGTAAGCTCTAATCCTGCTAATGCTTACTGGTTCGGCACTGCTCCCTGGGATAAGGAACGCAACCTGCGTGAGCGCAAGGCTGAATTCCATTATGTAGCTGGCGGCATGAGCCTCTAAGCAAAATTAAATATTGACGGTTAAAGCACTTTTATGGATTGTACAATCCTGATAGAAGCGCAGCTAAAGCAAAACCCCGGCATTTGCCGCATCGTAAACGATGCGTCTGTGCCGGGGCTTTTGTCAGGACGCTTTGCTGCAGCATTACCCGAAGTAAAGTAAAGCTTAATGTAGGCACTCTTTTTTTGCAAGTTAACTAGAAAAACACAGCTTTTTTCAAAAAAATGTGCTACAATATATTTACGAAAAACGAAAGGAGTGTTTCGTATGTCTGAAGTATCTCAAGAAACTATGATGTTCAAACGTGAGCCGGAAAAGCTGAACGTTGCCGAAACTATAAAAGAAGTATATGCTGCCCTGGAAAAGAAGGGCTATAACCCTGTGGACCAACTGGCAGGCTATCTGCTGAGCGGTGACCCAACTTATATCACCAGCTTTGAGGATGCACGCACCAAGCTGCGCCGTCACGAGCGCTATGAGCTGATTGAAGAGCTGGTAAAGAATTATCTGCAGCAGATTAACAAGTAAAAGGAGAACGTAACTTAATGCGTAAAATGTCCCTTGATGTAGGAACAAGAACTATCGGTATTGCCGTAAGCGATTTGCTTGGCATGATTGCCAACGGCGTGGAAACCATTCACCGTACTACGGAAGAACGCGACTATGCCCGCATTGCCGAGCTGATTGCCGAGCATGAGGTAGATACCTTGGTTGTAGGCTATCCCAAAAACATGAACGGCACTATCGGCGAACGCGCGCAGGCCTGTGAAGCAATGGCCGAAAAGCTTCGCACCATGTTCCCGAAGGTGCAGGTTGTGCTGTGGGATGAACGCCTGAGCACAGTGGCTGCCGAAAAGGTGCTGGTTGATGCGGATTTACGCCGCAAAAAGCGTAAGAAGGTTATTGATATGATGGCGGCAGTTGTTATTCTGCAAAATTATCTGGACAGCAAGAGCTTTAAAATTTGACAGATTAGCGTCCCTATTATACAATATGTTTAGATTAAAATTGAGCTTTTTATTTATTGAGCTATGACGAAAGAGGTGCCTTTATGGAAAAAGACATTAGAGATGAAGAATTAGCAGCTATGCAAGCTGAAGGTGAAGAAGAAGTTATCTGCGTTGTTCTGACTGACGAGCAAGGCAACGAGCATGAGTTCTATCAGGATATGGTTATCACTGTTGATGACAAACAATTCGCAGTATTGGTTCCGATGGAAGACTGCTGCTGCGAGGATGACGACTGCGATTGCCACGAGCATGACGAAGAAGAAGATACCTGCGTTATCGCACGCATGGACTTTGACGAAAACGGCGAAGCTGTTTACACCGCTCCGACTGACGAAGAATACGAAGCAGTTGCTGCTAAGTATGACGAAATGTTTGAGGACGAGGAGTAATTCACAGTCAATAATTTTACCGGACTTCGGTCCGGTATTTTTATGCGATGTGATGATGTTTTCTGATGGATATAGAAAAGCTGAAAAAGCTGGTACGCGACAATCCGGTGCAGGCTGCAGCAGGTGCTTTGGCGGTGCTGCTGGTTGCCGGCGTGGTAGCATTTACAATTTATCTTAACGGACAGGGCAATAATAAGGGCTTTGCCGTAGAAGGCTCACGCCTTATTGTTGTCAAGGACGGCATGACTACGGCGGATATCGCCGAGCTGCTGCATGAAAAAAAGCTGGTAAAAAATCCCGCTGCCTTTAAAATGGAGGCGCGCTGGAAGGGATTGGCTACCAAGCTGCAGGCAGGTGCCTACCAGATTGACGGCGGTATGAGCAATCAGCAGATTGTCGATGTTATGGTTAAGGGACGCATCAAACAGGTGCGCTTTACCGTACCGGAAGGCTATAGCGTGGTGAAAACTGCGAAAAAGCTGGAGGCAGAAGGCCTTGGCAGTGCTGACAAGTTCATGGCGGCGGCGAAGGATTATGCGCCTTATCCTTATATGCAGACAGATGACAGCAATGTGCTGTTTAAGGCGGAGGGTTTTATCTACCCGGCAACCTATGATTTCCCGGTGGGAATCAGCGAGCAGGAGATGCTCAAAATGATGGTTGCACAGTTTGATAAGGAAATGCAGAGCAACGGTATTGCCAAAACTGTGGCAGAACGTAATCTGCCCTTGCGTGATGTTGTCAATATGGCTTCGATGGTGGAGCTGGAGGCAGTTTTTGCCGAGGAGCAGCCGAAAATCGCCGGCGTTTTCCTAAAGCGTGTGGCAATCGGCATGCCTATTCAGTCGGATACGACCATCCAGTATCTTTTGGGAACGCAGAAGGAAGTAGTTACCTTTGCGGATACCAAGATACAGAGCCCGTATAATACCTACCAAAATCCCGGTTTGCCTCCGGGACCGATTGGCAGTCCGGGACTGACCGCAATTAAGGCGGTGCTGCAGCCGGAGCAGACAGATTATCTGTATTTTGTTGCGGAAAAGGACGGACACCATCGTTTTACCAAAACCTACGCCGAGCATCTGAAGGCGATTGAGGAAATAGGTTAACAACAGTTTATTACATATTTCTGCGCTGTCAGTGTGGCGGAGCAGAGAAGTGTTTTAAGGAGAATTAATGAGCAGAAACTTAGTTAAACCCGAATTACTGGCACCTGCCGGTAATATGGAAAAAGGAAAAATGGCCCTGCTTTACGGTGCTGATGCTATTTATCTGGGCGGTAAGCTGTTCGGTCTGCGTGCCTTTGCCAACAATTTTTCGTTAGAGGAAATTGCGGAGATGGCAGAGTATGCACACAGCCTCGGTAAAAAGGTTTATGTAACGGTAAATATTTTTGCGCATAACGAGGATATCGACAGACTGCCGGATTATCTGCGCGGTCTGCAGCAGGCTAAGGTTGACGCACTGCTGATCAGCGATTTGGGCGTATGGAGCACTGCCCGCCAGGTTGTGCCTGATATGCCGCTGCACGTGAGCACGCAGGCTAATACCACCAACTATGCCACGGTGCAGGCGTGGGAGCAGCTGGGCGCTGAACGCGTTGTGCTGGCACGCGAGCTGTCCTTGGCGGAAATAAGCGAAATCAGCGAAAAAACCTCGGTAGAGCTGGAAACCTTCGTGCATGGCGCGATGTGTATTTCCTACAGCGGACGCTGCCTTTTGAGCGCCTATCTGACTGGGCGCGACGGCAACCGCGGTGCCTGCACGCAGGCCTGCCGTTGGGAATATAATATGTATAAGCTGGGTGAGCAAAAGCGCCCTGGCGAATACTTTGACCTCGAAGAGGACGAGCGCGGTACCTATGTGATGAACTCCAAGGACCTGTGCCTGATTGAATATCTGCCGGAGCTGATGCGCGCCGGTGTGTGCAGCCTGAAGATTGAAGGCCGCATGAAGAGCGTGCATTATGTTGCAACGGTAGTCAGCGTTTACCGCAAGGCTATCGACCAATGCTGGGCAGACATGGAGCATTACAGCGTGCCGGAAGCGTGGATTACCGAGCTGAACAAGGTATCCCACCGCCAGTACACTACAGGCTTTGCTGTGGCCAAGCCTGACAGAAATGCGCAGGTTTACACCAGCTCGAAGTATGAGCAGACACACGATTTTGTCGGTATCGTTACAGGCTACGATGCTGAGAAAAAGCGCGCTTATTTTGAGCAGCGCAATAATGTAAAGGCAGGCGAGCCGCTGGAGCTTTTGATGCCTGACGGCAGCACGATGCCCTTTGTTTTGACAGAAATGCTGGATGAAGCAGGTACGCCGATTGACTGCGCACCGCATGCCCAGCAGAAATTTTCCGCAGCCAGCGACAAGCCGCTGCTGCAATTCAGCTTATTACGCAGAAAGGTTGTAAAAGAATGAGTGACAATGACCCCGGACCCCACAGTATGATCTACGCGCAGGTTGAGCCTGAGCGTATTGCAGATGTTAACTGGATTATGGAAGGCTATGAGCATCTGGCCATGGTGAGCACCGTAGACGGCACCAGCGGACTGATTAAGTTTTATGCTACGCCGGATACGTATTTTGATACACTGGATATTATTGAAAATATGCCGTTTAAGGTAGATGTAATTGATAATATGGAAAACGGAGTGTATCACAGACTTTGGCAGATTTAAACTGCAGGGAAAGGATTGCCGTAGGCAGCTTTCGTTTTTTCTACAATCGCATATAGTATAAGGCTGAGAGCGTTGCTCTCAGCCTTTTTTACATGCTTAGCAGTTAAATGCAGCCTCTTTTACTCCTGTTAAAATTTTTACCTAAATTTTACAGGCATTTTTTCTGATTTGCGTATATAATTATAGCGAAAGAGTATTGATTGGTGGTGTTTTGCATGATTTTCTGCGTGGAGGATGAACAAAATATTTGCGAGCTGGAGGTTTACACCCTGCAGTCCGTTGGCATGGAGGCACAGGGCTGCGGCAGCGGCCGAGAGCTTTTCGCCTTGCTGGAAAAGCAGGTGCCTGAGCTGATTGTTTTGGATATTATGCTGCCGGATGAGGATGGCGTGAGCATATTAAGGCGTTTGCGTGCCGATAAACGTTATGCGAATATACCTGTGATTATGGCTACGGCCAAGGGCTCGGAGTTCGATAAGGTTAAAGGACTGGACAGCGGTGCCGATGACTATATCGCTAAGCCCTTCGGTATGCTGGAAATGGTGGCGCGCATCAAGGCAGTGCTGCGCCGTTGCGCAGCACCACGCCCCAGTGAGGACGAGGAAGAAACTATCCGCATCGGTCGGCTGGAGGTCAACCAGATGGAGCATAAGGTGAGTGTAGGCGGAAGTGAGGTTGTACTGACGCTGAAGGAATACGAGCTGCTGCGCAAGTTTTTGCAGCATCCAGGTATTGTCTTTTCGCGCGACAAGCTGCTGAACGATATCTGGGGCTATGAATTCAGCGGTGAAACCCGTACCGTTGATGTACATATCCGTACTCTGCGCCAGAAGCTTGGCGATGCAGGCGAGCTGATTGAAACTATCCGTGGCGTTGGCTACAGAATGGCGGCCGTAAAATGAAGCAGAGGCTTTTTCGCAGTATATTGCTGTTGACAGGGGCAGCGGTAGGCCTTGTTTTGCTGCTCTTCTTCTGGGTTTCCTGCCAATATATTACGCAGGACAGCTTCGCCAGCCTTAAGCGTGAGGCTAATCTGCTGATTGTGGCCGACGGAGAGGGCAATGTGCCGGTGAGCGAGCTGCAGCGCTTGCAGCTTGCCGACCGCGTAACGCTGATTGCACCGGACGGGCACGCCTTGTATGACAATTATGCGGACGCCGAGTCTATGGAGAATCATCTGCAGCGCGAGGAGGTGCAGGAGGCACTGAAAGGCGGTGAGGGCCGCAGCCAGCGTGCCTCCGAAACAATCGGCAAGAATATTTTGTATTATGCAGTGCGTCTGCCGGACGGCAATGTGCTGCGCCTGTCGCGCACGAATGACGCCGTTTTTCAACAGTATAAAATAATTCTTGGTTATTTTGTGCTGCTGGCACTGGTAGTTTTGTGCGGTGCCTTTTGGGCAGCCAAAACAATTACCGCCAGAATACTGCAGCCCTTGGAAAAACTCAATCTGGAGCAGCCTGATTCGGAAGCTGTAGTTTATCCCGAGCTGAAGCCGATTGTGGAGTATTTTGAGCTGCAGCAGGAAAAGCTGCAGAAGGAAATGCGCCGCTACAAAAATAAAAAGCAGGAGCTGAAGGCTGTAACCAATAATATGGATGAAGGCCTGCTGTTCCTCAATCCGGTTTGGGAAATCGAATCGATTAATAAAAGTGCCGTAAAATTCTTTGGCAAGGAAAAGCAGGAGCTTTTGGGAACGAGCTTTTTTATGCTTGATGACAGCGAAGAAATCCGTCAGCTTTTGGCAAAAATTGAGCAGGAGGGCAAGGGGCGCCTGGTAATCAACCGCGGCAGCAGCTATTATCAGCTCAACGGCAGCAGAATTACCGATAAGGGCTTTGTGCTGCTGATTATGGATGTGACGGCGCGTACTGCTTCGGAAAAAATCCGCCGTGAGTTTTCGGCTAACGTTTCGCATGAGCTGAAGACACCGCTGCAGTCGGTGTTGGGCTATTCGGAGATTATGCTCAGCGGCCTGGTGAAGCCGGAGGATACCAAGCGCTTTCTGCAGAAAATCAACGACGAGGCGCACAATCTGCTGCGTCTGATTGATGACATCATGCAGCTGTCGAAGCTCGATGAGCTGACGCATGATATGATGGAGAAATTTACACTGCAGGATGTGGCGCAGAGTGCGCTGGCACGCCTGAAGGATAAGGCAGGCAGATTGCAGGTCAGCCTGCAGCTTGTTGACAGCACCGGCGGCGACAGCAAGCTGCTGGGAATTTCTTCGCTGATGGAGGAAATTTTCTTTAACCTGTTGGATAACGGTCTGAAGTATAATCATCCCGGCGGTGAGGTTACGCTGCGCCTGAGCGAAGGAGAAAATAAGTATACGGTGAGCGTTGCCGATACCGGTATGGGCATTCCCGGCAGCGAGCTGCCGCATATTTTCGAACGCTTTTACCGTGTCGACCGCAGCCGTCATAAGGCGATTGAGGGTACAGGCTTAGGCCTTTCCATCGTCAAGCACGGCGTAGGCTTCCATGGCGGCAGCATACGTGTGGTGAGCACTGTGGGGCAGGGGACGGAGTTCATCATGAAGTTCCCCAAGCCGAAGTATGAGGCGGAAAAATAAGCGCTTTATTTATGTATACAACACAGAGCGCCCAAGATGTGATACAATAGGAGCAGTACTATGAGTGCTGCTCTTAATTTATTTTGAAGGAGGACGCAGATATGCGAGTTGTTTTAACTATCGTAGGCAAGGATAAGGTAGGTATTACCGCTAAGGTGAGCAATGCTTTAGCAGAAATGAATATTAACATTATCAACATCAACCAAAACATTATGCAAGGCTTTTTCAATATGGTGCTGATTGCTGATATGGCAGAGGCTAATGTGCCTATTGCCGAAGCACGCGACAAAATGGCTGCTTTGGGCGAAGAAATCGGCGTAGAAATCCGTCTGCAGAGCGAAGAAATTTTCAGCGCAATGCATCGTATATAGGAGGCTGTCATGTTATTCAATACTGACGATATTTTAGAAACTACGCGCATGATTACCCAAAATAAGCTGGATGTGCGTACTATCACCATGGGCATCAGCCTGCGTGATTGCGGTCATCCGGATATCAAGGTAACAGCGCAGAAGATTTATGATAAGATTTGCCGTAAGGCAGAGCATCTGGTAAAAACCGGTGAGGATATCGAGGTTGAGCTGGGCGTGCCCATCATCAACAAGCGTATTTCCGTAACGCCGATTTCCATGGTTGGGGAAAGCTGCGACAGCAACGATTATGTACCGCTGGCACAGGCTTTGGATAACGCAGGCAAGCAGGTTGGCGTTAACTTCATCGGCGGCTTTTCAGCTCTCGTTGACAAGGGCTATACCAAGGGCGACCGCAATCTGATTGCGGCCATTCCGGAAGCATTGGCAGTTACCGATATTGTTTGCTCGTCCGTAAGCGTTGGCTCTACCAAATGCGGTATCAATATGGATGCTGTAAAACAAATGGGCGAGGTTGTAAAGGCTGCTGCCGAGCGTACTGCTGACCGCGATGCAATCGGCTGTGCTAAGCTGGTAGTATTCTGCAATGCTGTGCCTGATAACCCGTTCATGGCAGGTGCTTTCCATGGCGTAACAGAACCGGAAAGCGTTATCAACGTTGGCGTAAGCGGACCGGGCGTTGTTAAATACGCACTGGAGCAGGTGCGTGACGGCGATATCGGTATGGTAGCCGAAACGATTAAAAAGACTGCCTTCAAGATTACCCGCGTCGGCCAGCTGGTAGCACAGGAGGCTGCACGCCGCCTGAATACCCAGTTCGGCATTATCGACTTGTCTCTGGCTCCGACTCCGGCAATCGGCGACAGTGTTGCGCATATTCTGGAGGAAATCGGTCTGGAAAGCTGCGGCGGCCCCGGCACTACCGCTACCCTGGCTATGCTGAACGACGCAGTTAAAAAGGGCGGCCTGATGGCTTCCAGCTATGTTGGCGGTCTGAGCGGTGCCTTCATTCCCGTAAGTGAGGATGCAGGCATGATTGCTGCGGTAGAACGCGGCGCTCTGTCTTTGGAAAAACTGGAGGCTATGACCTGCGTATGCTCTGTAGGTCTTGATATGATTGCTATTCCGGGAGATACCACGGCAGCTACTATTTCCGCAATTATTGCCGATGAGGCTGCTATCGGTATGATTAACAATAAAACTACTGCAGTACGTCTGATTCCTGTTCCGGGCAAGGACGTAGGCGACCGCGTTGAATTTGGCGGTCTGCTGGGTTATGCGCCTGTTCTTGGCGTGAAGAAGTTCAGCGCTGAAAAATTCATCAACCGCGGCGGACGTATTCCTGCACCGGTAAGGAGCCTGACCAACTGATGCGTAAGGCTCAAAGAGAAGCTATTCTGGCCAGGCTGGAGGAAACCTACAAGGGCAGCAAGACGGCGCTGAATTATAATTCGCCGTTCGAGCTTTTGGTAGCGGTAATCCTTTCGGCCCAATGTACGGATGAACGCGTAAATGTGATTACGGCTCGTATGTTTCCGCGTCTGAATACGCCGGAAAAAATGGGCGCCCTGACGCAGGAAGAAATGGAAGCGGAAATCCGCGACTGCGGTCTATACCACGCTAAGGCCAAAAACCTGCTGGGAATGTGCCATATGCTGACGCAGCGCTTCAACAGCGTGATTCCGGATGACATCAAAACATTGATGGAATTGCCGGGCGTGGGGCAAAAAACGGCAAACGTTATCGCCAGCATTATCTATAATATTCCGGCGCTGGCAGTAGATACGCATGTTTTTCGTGTGTCGCACCGTCTGGGGCTGGCGAAGGGCAAGGACCCGCTGGCTACGGAAAAGGAGCTGGAAAAAATTATTCCGCGTGAAAAGTGGAGTGACGCGCATCACTGGTTTATCTGGCATGGGCGCAAAATCTGCAAGGCACGCAAGCCGTTGTGCCGCGGTTGTGTGGTTGTAGAGGAATGCCCGTTCAAAGAGAAAAACTTTGAGTAAGTCTGCCTGGTACTAAACGCGTAAGCGTTTACAGGCGGTGCTTGCGGTAGAAGTGCTGACATAAGTTATAAGTAAAAAACGAAGCAAAAAATTGGCCTGCAACCCATGAGGGTAGCAGGCCTTTTGCATGCGCAGATTTGCTTTTTCAGTGTCCGCAGAAGATGGACTTTTTTTGGTGGATTTTATGCTGTCTTTTTATGACGCACACAGTTAGCAGCGGCTTCACCTTGCTACAGGCTGAGTTCACATCTATGTCAAAAAAATGTCCTTTGTGACAAAAATCTTTCACATTCTCTTCTTTGTAATAATTATTAAAGTATAAAATATATAAAAGAGAAAATTCTAATAACTCTGATTAATGCGTAAAAGTAACGAATGAAAAATTGTGTATGAATATTTTATTATTTGACGTCTTTATAAAGAATACAAAAGTTTGACCAGAGAGGATAATTAGCGTACAATGAAAGTAGGTAAAGGAGACGAACTGCTAAATTTTCAAGGCCTTGAATTTTAGTACCACCTTATCTGAGTTATATTTGATTAGTGAAATGATTTGTAACGAGGATTAGTCCGATATAGGTCGGGCACATTACGAAAAGGGGGTCTGAAAATGAAAAAGACTAGAAAACAGACTGTTTTAGCAAAGTGTGTGCTGGCAACAATTATGGCAATGGGCATGATGGGTTATACTACTGTTTGGGCTGATACTCCTACCCCATCTCCTGTTGACAAGGATGTTTCCAAAGATGCTGCAGGACAGATTTATGATGCTTCCCATAATTATCACCAGGGTTACTTCTGGACTGATTTAGGACATGCGCAGGTACAGATCGGCTCCGGCGAGCAGATTGAATTGTTTACACCTTTTATTTATCATACTCATAGTGAGGTATGGAATCCGAAGGACAGACGTTATGATCCTGTGCATACGGGCGACAATTCCGAAATGAAGTGCAAAGAGTCTATGAGCAGAATTACTGTAGGTGAATTTGACAGAATTATCAAATCTCTCTACACTAATGATATCACCATGGCAAAGACCATTTACGGTGAAGCAGGTCAGGCAGGCCTGAAGGATACAGTTATTAAAGCGGTTAGAATAACTCCCGGTCAGGGTAAGACAGTCAATACCTATGAGTTGGTAAGAGCTAATGATGAGGTGATTGCTGCAGCCATTGTTGATACCGATACCAAGATTACTGGCAATAAATTGACCTTTGCAGACGGCACGCTGACTTCCAAGATTACTGATAATGCCGGCGGAACCTTTGCAAGCTCTGTAAACGGCATCGCTTCCCAGGAGTGGGTAACCAATCAGCTGAATGGCATTGGCGATACTGATACGGTTACCACAGCAGAATCCGTTCATGCGATCATTACCGTTGACGATGCTTATGCTGATGATCCAACAACCAATAACAAACATCACCGGATCGGCATCAACGAGGATGCTTTGAGGGGATTTATTCAGGATGCAGCGGCAGCGCAGGATACCAACACAACTAACACCAGCATGGAAGGAAACCTGGATGAATATGGCAAGCTGACGGTAAGGGTTAATGATTCTGCAGGCAATAACGTTCAAGCGGTTGTAGAAGATGTAGCATCCCGCAGCTGGGTAACTAATCAGTTGGAAGGCATTGCCGGGACTGATACTGTTACTACCGTAGAGTCTGCAACCAATATCCTGAAAATTACAGATGAAGGCGTAGAAGGTAATCATGCTTATAAGATTGATATCAACGGCGACCAACTGGGCGATTTTGTTCAACAGTATGACACAAACACCATTACTACTGCACAGGATGATGGTAAGAATTATGTAACTGTTAACGGCGGTAAGGATGATAACGGTAACTATAATTATACTGTAGGCTTCAATGAAGATAAACTCATCGAAACCATTCAGGAAAATGATACTAATACTATCACTACCGCAGAATCCGGTCATGCTATCATTACTGTAAATGACAGCGTAGGCGGTGGCGATTTGGATGATAAGAATTATGTAATTGGTATTGATGAAGATGCTCTGAAGGGCTTTATTCAGGAAAATACTCAGGACACCAATACCGTTACTACCGTTGCTGTAAATACCAATATCCTGACGATTGAAGATAATGGTGAAGACGGCAACCATGCATATGAGCTTGGCATTAATAGCGAACAGCTGGGCGATTTTGTTAAGCAGTATGATACTAACACCATTACTACCGCGCAGGACGATGGCAATGGTTATGTAAATGTTGCTGAAGCTGTTGATGCAGACGGTAACTACAAATACACCGTAGGCTTTGATGAAGGCAAGCTGATTCAGACCATTGAAGATCAGGACAGATACGTTAACGGCGGCAGCATTGGCGAAGACGGTAGCATTACTCTCAATGTTCACAACGGCAGAGACGTTACTCTGGAAGGCCAACTGAAGGATGCACAGCTGACTGCCGTTGAGAGAGATAAGGAAGCCGGCACTGCTACTTTGGTAGTAAAAGACGGCTACAACAATGAAGAAGTACGCAGACTGACGATTGACGATATCGCCAGCAAGGCACAAAATGATAGAGAGCATGCCGAATTCAGAGAACATTTTAATGAACTCGATTATCGTGTTGACAATCTCGGCAGCCGCGTTGACAAGGTTGGTGCCGGTGCTGCCGCTCTCGCAGCGCTGCACCCGATGGATTTCGATCCCGATGACAAACTGACCTTTGCAGCAGGCTACGGCAACTACAAGGGCAAAAACGCTGCTGCGGTAGGTGCGTTCTACCGTCCGGATGAAAAGGTTATGCTGAGCGTAGGCGGAACCTTCGGCAACGGCGAGAACATGGTGAATGCAGGTATCTCCTTCTCCCTGGACCGTACCGCACGCGTAAGCAATTCCCGTACGGCGATGGCTAAGGAAATCGTGGACCTGAGAGCGAATGTAGCTAACCTCACCGCGCTTGTAGGTCAGCTGACCGCAGGCATGGTCGGCACGATTGAGATGGACAGAATGAAGCTCTTCCCGGATGTTCCCGAAAACCACTGGGCTTACGAATACATTGGCCGTCTGGCGGCAGCAGGCATCGTTGAGGGTTATCCTGATGGTATGTTCAACGGCAATCGCATGATGAGCCGTTACGAATTCGCAGCAATGCTGTACAGAGCGCTTGAAAAAGGCGTGAAGCTGGATCACAAGCTGGTTCGCGAATTTGAACCCGAAATGGGTCGTATCCATGTTGCCCGTATCTCCGGTGCGGATGGCGACAGAGGAAAGATTGAACGTGTACGCGTATACGGCGGCGACAATCGTGACCACTACGGCAGCAAGCTGAAATGAAAATGCAGACAGCTGCATACTCCAAAACTAAATAAACAAACACTCCCTTTTCTATAATTAAAAGAGGAGAACACCTAGTCCTTTACAGGATAAAAGGTGTTCTCCTCTTACTTTGTTTTACATAGTGTTTTGTTTAATCCCAGCGCTTGAGCATGTCCTCAATAATTTCCTTATTGGTTTTGCGGCGCTTCTTCTCGTAGTTACGGAAGTTGTTATCTCTGTGGTCGGTGGAGTAGTCGGCGTAGTCGAAGTCATCGTAGCTGCGTTCGTAGCTACGGTTGTAGTCGCCGTGGCCATCGTCTAGGGAGAGGGGGATTTGTTTTGTGTAGGTATAGGATTGTGTGTACATGATTGACCTCATAGATTTTGGAAGAATTGGCTTTGCAATTAATATATCCTTACGCTTGGCTTTCGAGAGAGCCTCTCCTTGGGGAGAGGTGGCATCGCGAAGCGATGACGGAGAGGGGATTCCTCTAAAGCAACGTTGCTGGCTTTCCCCTCTCAGTCACCCTGTCGGGTGACTGCTCCCCCCTAGGGGAGCCTTCTCTTGTCCTATTGGTAATTCATCTTGCCTCTCTAATGAAGACATTGCAGTTTGCGAGTCGTTTTCTTCTTCCCGTTTTCTATTACATATAATTATGCTCTTTTACATGGTCGGAGTGCAGCAGCTGCTCTGCTTTTTCACTCAGCGGTTTTTCCAGGAAGTCCTTATAGAGCTCCTGTACATCCGGATTGTTGTGGGACTGGCGCATAGGACGGTTGCTGTCGATGGCATAGAGCTTATTGCCCAGTACATCGGCACGCTCTTCGCCGTCGTGAATCGGCTGACCGCCGCCGCCAACACAGCCGCCGGGGCAGGCCATAACTTCCACAAAGTCATAATGAACCTTGCCTGCTTTGAGCTCGTCAAGCAGCTTGCCTGCATTACCCAGACCGCTTACCGTGCAGGTGCGCAGAGTTGCACCGCCAAGGGTGAATTCGCGTACCTTGCGGCCTTCCGTGCCGCGGACGTCGGTGAAGGCATCTTCAGGAGCTTCCTTGCCTTCGATTACATGGTAGGCAGTACGCAGTGCTGCTTCCATTACGCCGCCGCTGGCACCGAAGATAACTCCGGCGCCGGTGCTCTGGCCCAGCGGATTATCAAAGGGCAGTTCACCCAGCATTGCCGGGTTGATGTGCTCGGCACGCAGCAGGCGGATAAGCTCGCGGGTGGTGAGTACAATATCTACATCATGGGTACCGCTGCTACGCATAGAGAAGAGGGCAGCTTCGCGTTTTTTGGAAACGCAGGGCATGATGGAAATAGAGCAGATTTCCTTCGGCTTCAGGCCTTTCTTCTGTGCAAAGTAGGATTTTGCCAGCGCACCGAAAATCTGCTGCGGAGATTTAGTGGTGGAAAGGTTAGGCACGAAGTACGGATGAGTTTTGTTGACATAGCTTACCCAGCCGGGGCAGCAGGAGGTGAACATCGGCCAGCTGTGGTCCTGCGGATTTTGCAGATGCTCTAACAGCTCGCTTGCTTCCTCCATGATGGTAACGTCGGCAGCGTAGCAGGTGTCGAAAACATAGTCGAAGCCGATTTTCTTCAGTGCTGCTACCATGCGGCCTTCAGTTGCCATCTCGGGCGGCAGATTGAAGGCTTCGGCCCAGGCGGTACGTACTGCAGGTGCAACCTGTACTACGGTTACCTTATTGGGATCGGCCAATACGTCATAAATTTTGGGAACATCGTTACGCTCCTTCAGCGCGCCAACGGGGCAGTGGGTGATACACTGACCGCAGAGGCTGCAGTCACTGTCCTCAATGGAAACATTGCCGGCAACGTCTACGGTAGTACGGGAACCGGTATTCTGCACATCCCAGATATGCAGCTTTTGCACCTTGTCACAAATCTGGACACAGCGCATGCATTTGATGCATTTTTTGGAATCGCGGATGAGCGGGAACTCCTGGTTCCAGGGAGTGTCGACAACATCACGCTCATAGGGAATATCGTAAATGCCCAGGTCATTAGCCAAAGTCTGCAGGCTGCAGTTGCCGCTGCGCACGCAGGTAGCGCACATGCAGTCATGCTGGGATAAAATCAGCTCCACGTTGGTGCGGCGGATGCTGCGGGCCTTAGGGGAGTTGGTATAAACTACCAGACCTTCCTGTACCGGAGTAGTGCAGGCGGTAACTACACGGTTCTGTCCCTGAATTTCAACTACGCAGACCTTGCAGGCACTGATTTCGTTGATGCCTTTAAGATAACACAGGCGGGGGATTTCGATGCCGACGGTGGCAGCAGCCTGCATGATTGTTGTTCCCTGGGGAACGGAAACTTTTTGTCCGTCAATTGTCAGGTTTACCATTTTAAGGTTCTGCCTCCTTTCAGTGTGCTGAAGCCGAATTTGTCGCAGCGCAGGCAGCGTCCTGCTTCCTGGCAGGCCTCCTGCTTAGTCATGCCGCATTCAATAGGCTCAAAGGTATGCTTGCGTTCGCCTGCTTCAGTTTCGTGCATCTGGATACGGCCGCAGGGACGTTTATCGTCAATAGACGGATCAGGGATAACTACATCACAGGAAATGGTGTGATTATAGCCCAGATATTCATCAATATTAGCGGCAGCAACCTTACCGGCAGCAATAGCACGGATTACGGTTGCAGGACCGGTTACGCAGTCGCCGCCGGCGAAGACGCCTTCATTGTTGGCAAGCTCACTGCTGGAGAGTGCGGAAATAGTGCCGCGTTTGATTTTGATGCCGGCTTCCTCGAATGGACGCAGCTCAATGCCCTGACCGATAGCAACAACGATAACGTCGCAGGGAATGCGCTCCAGCTCTACGTCGGCGTGAATCGGACGCGCACGTCCCCAGGCATCGATAGGACCGATAATTTGCGGCTCGGCCCAGAGAGCGGCCACATTGCCTTCGGCATCTGCTTCGATGTGATGCGGAGCTTTTAAGCCGTACAGCTCAGCGCCCTCGGCAATAGCACCTTCGATTTCCTCGGGCAGCGCTGTCATATCGTCCTGACGACGGCGATAGGCGATGATAACCTTCTTGGCACCAAGACGGATGGAGCTGCGGGTACAGTCCATGGCAACGTTGCCGCCGCCGATAACAACAACGGTTTTATCCTTAAAGTCAGGCATTTTTTCCTCACCGATGTTGCGCAGCATTTCTACCGCACTGATAACACCGTGGGAATCCTCGCCTTCAATACCGATTTTCTTGTCGGTGTGAGCACCGATGGCAATATAAACTGCGTCAAATTCTTCACGTAGCTTTTCAAAGGGAATATCACCCTCCTCGTTGCCGATTCTGGTGTTGAGATGCACTTCTACGCCGGTGGACAAAATAGCGTCCAAATCCTCCTGCAGACGTTCACGCGGGAAGCGGTAGGCAGGAATGCCGTAGCGCAGCATACCGCCGAGCTTGCTCTTTTCTTCAAACACAACAGCATGATGTCCCATCAGCTCCAGATAGTAGGCTGCGGACATACCGCTTGGGCCGCCGCCGATGATGGCGATACGTTTGTTGGTAGCAGGCTGCTTTTCGGGCAGCGGAACGGTGTTGCTGGGCGCATTGTCGACAGCCATACGCTTCAGACCGCGGATGTTGATGGGAGCATCAATCATGCTGCGGCGGCAGCGTGCTTCGCAGGGATGCTCGCAGATAAGACCGCAGGCAGTAGGGAAGGGGTTATCCTTGCGGATGAGCTTGACAGCGTCGGCATAACGGCCTGCGCCGACCAGTGCAATGTAGCCGGGGATATCAACCTGTGCCGGGCACAAAGCAACGCAGGGGATAGAATGATGGACGTTGACAGAGCATTTGCCCTTCTTTATGTGGTTAATGTAATCTTCACGGAAGCCTTCCAGACCGGCCAAAACCATTTTGGCTGCTTCGAAGCCTATGGCGCAGTCAGCGCTGTTGGCAACGTTTTGCGCGGTGCTTTCGATTAAATCCAGAGTGTGCATGTCAGCCTTGCCGGCGAGCACGTCTTCCATAAGATTCTGCAGCTGCGCGAGGCCTACACGGCAGGGTACGCATTTGCCACAGGTTTGTGCGTGGCAGACTTTGAGGAACGACAGCTGCAGATCAACAGGGCACAGTCCCGGGGGGCTGGCGATGATGTGTCGTTCCAGGTCCTTGTACAAGCGCTCGACCGTAAGCTGGGCCTGGTCGGGTGTTTCGATTCTTAAACGGCTCATAATTTTCCTCCAAAAAGCATACACTAAATATATAAAGGTATAAACTATATTATACAGAAAAAAGATGTTTTTCGCAATAATAAAGAAGATAGTTTTTATGTAACAATCTGAGCAAAACAAGCTCGCAAGCGTTTTTTCGTCTGCTGCCGCAGCAAAGCATTCTTGCGGGAGCTATGCTTTTTTTGACGTATTTTTTGTGTTATACTAATACTGAGCTTTTTAGCATTAATGCTGTCGGCAGAACGTTTGCATCCGGCAGCTAAAAATATTGGAGGGTTGGATATGCAGCTTACTGCTACACATTATATCAGCCTGGCTGTGACGCTTCTGGTGACGCTGCTGCCGGGGCTTTTGGCAGCCAGAAGGGTGAAGTCTGCCGATGATTATAACGTAGGAGGCCGTAGCTCGGGCGCAGGGCTTGTCGCAGGCACGATTATCAGCACGATTGTAGGCGGCGCTGCTACCGTTGGTACGGCGCAGCTTGGCTTCAAGCTGGGGCTGACGGCCTGGTGGTTTACGCTTGGCAGCGGCATTGCGCTATTGCTGATGGCGGCGTTTTATGCTGTGCCCTTGCGCCGCAGCTCACTGACCACAGTAGCGGAGTATCTCGTTACGGATTACGGCAAGCCTGCGGGGTGGCTGGCGACCTTCAGCGCCTGCGCCGGTATTTTTTTCAGCATCGTGGCGAGCACGCTTACCGCGCTGCATCTGATTGCCGGCTTGTTCGGTGTACCGCTTTTGGCTGCAGCGGCAATTGTTATCGCTGTTACTTTGCTGCTGGTGTTTTTCGGTGGCCTTAGCAGCAGCGGTATGGCCGGCATTTTTAAGATTGTGCTGATTTTCGCCAGCATTTTCGTCGGCGGCTTTCTGGCCTACGCCGATATGGGCCGATGGCAGGGCCTGACGCAGAGCTTTGCTGCGTATCCCTGGTTCAGCCTTTTCGGACGCGGCGTGGAGGACGGTCTTGTCAGCCTCGGCTCGATGATTGTGGGCGTTATTTCTACGCAGACCTATGTGCAGGCGCTGTTTTCGGCGCGCGATACCAAAACTGCAGCTGTCGGCTGCTGTGCTGCCGCGCTGATAGTAATTCCTGTGGGATTGCCGTCAGTAATGATCGGTATGTTCATGCATCTGCATCATCCGGAGATAAATTCTATTGATGCACTGCCATTGTATCTCGTTACCTATCTGCCGCAATGGCTCGGCGGTATCGGCCTGGGCGCCGTGCTGCTTTCGGCCCTGGGCTCAATCGCCGGTCTGGCGCTGGGCGTAGGTACGATGATTTCGCGTGATATCGTCAGCAAAATCTGGCTTAAGGCTACGGCTGCAGGCCAGCTGTGGGCAAGCCGCCTGAGCGTGCTGGCCGTTTCTGTCGCTGCGATGGTGTTTGTCTTTATGCATCTTGATTCGTCGGTGCTGGAGTGGAATTATCTCTCCATGGCGCTGCGAGGCAGCGGTATCTTTCTGCCGCTGACGTTCTGCATCTTCTTCCCGGGCAGGGTGCGCGCTTCGATGGGCGTGGCTGCTATGGGCGCAGGCATTTTTGCGGCGCTCTTCTGGAAGCATATCAGCCCGTGGGAAATCAACAGTCTGCTGCCGGCGCTAGTGTATAATCTGTTCTTTTTGCTCATTGGTCTGGCGTGGGGTAAAAAAGGGGAATAGAAAAGAAAAAGCGGCTTTTGCAGCAAGCTGTTGCTTGCAAAAAGCAGCGTGATATGCTATGTTATAGGGAAGAGGGAACTGCCAACGTCGGTGGGTTGCCAAAGCTTTTTTTGCGGAAGAACTGCCCTGTCACTAGGCAAAGATTAAGGGCGGTTTTCCTATGTCTGGGTTAGTAAGAAAAAAGCTGCTTTTACAGCAAGCGGTTTGCTTGCAAAAAGCAGCTTGATGTGCTATATTATAGACAAAGGACAACCGCCCACACGGTGAGTTGCCTTAGTGGAAAATTAGCTCAAGAAGCCACTCCGCCACCGGGCAATGTGTAGGAGTGGTTTTCTTATGTCTGGATTACTTGTTATATTGAAAAATAAATGTCAGTAATGCCAGGAGAAACATGCCGAAGGCCATCAGGTCCTTAAAGTCATAGTTCTTCATAAGCATCACCTCCATTCTACAAGAGAATGTCGGCAACACCACCCTGCAACACGGTTGTCAGTGTCTTGCCTTATTGTAACATATGTTAAGAGAACATACAACGAACGAATTGTGAATTCACGGTTGTATGTTTTTTCAGTTTTAGGCAGGAAATTTATCTGTAATGCTAGAATATTTTTACATACATTTGCCGCGGATTTGCGCGGCAGCGGTCTTTTAATTTAAGGAGCAAGAGATGACAAAACGCTTTACTCATTTACATGTACATACGGAATACAGCCTGCTGGACGGCGCTTCGAAAATCCCCGAGCTGGTGGCCTATGCCAAGGAGCTGGGCATGGACAGCCTGGCGATTACCGACCATGGCGCAATGTACGGCGCAGTGGAATTTTATCAGGAGTGTACCAAGGCAGGCATCAAGCCGATTATCGGCTGCGAGGTATATCTTGCGAAGGGCTCGCATCTGGAAAAAAATAACCGCGGCATGTATCATTTAATCCTGCTGGCGGAGAATGATACAGGCTACCATAACCTGATGAAAATTGTCAGCATCGGTCAGCTGGAGGGCTTTTACTATAAGCCGCGCGTAGACAAGGACGTACTGCGCACCTACCACGAGGGCATTATCTGCCTCAGTGCCTGCGTTGCCGGCGAGGTACCGCAGATGATTCTGCAGGACAACCTGGAGGGAGCACGTCGCTGCATTCAGGAATATATAGACATTTTCGGCAAGGAAAACTACTTTCTGGAAATTCAGGACCATGATCTCGATGAGGAGCACAAGGTCAGCGCGGAGCTGAAGCAGCTGGCGCAGGAGTTCGGTCTGGGCCTTGTGGCGACAAACGATTTGCATTATGTGCAGCAAAAGGATGCCGCGGCGCAGGATATTCTGCTGTGCATCCAGACGACGAGCACGGTTGATGAGCCGGACCGTATGCGCTTTAACAACGACAGCTATTATCTGAAAAGCTATGATGAGATGGAGGCGCTGTTCGGCGATTGTCCGGAGGCTTTGAGCAATACCAATAAAATTGCTGACCGCTGCAACGTGAAGATGGAGTTCGGCCATCTGCTGCTGCCGGAGTTCCCGGTGCCGGAGGGCTTTGATGCCGTGAGCTATCTGCGTCACCTGTGCGAGGAGGCTTTGCCTAAGCGCTATGAGGTTGTGGATGAGAAGGTCCGCAAGCGTCTGGACTTTGAGCTGGATATTATCAACACGATGGGATATGCCTGCTACTTCCTCATTGTCTGGGATTTTATCAATTATTGCCGCAGCCATGATATTCCGGTCGGTCCGGGACGTGGCAGTGCCGCAGGCAGTATTGTGGCCTATCTGCTGCGTATAACGAATATTGAACCTTTACGTTATCATCTGCTGTTCGAACGCTTTTTAAATCCGGAGCGCGTCAGCATGCCTGATATTGATACCGACTTCTGCTATGTGAAGCGCAATCAGGTGCTGGATTATGTAGTGCGCCGTTACGGACAGGAGCGTGTGGCGCAGATTATTACCTTCGGCACACTGCAGGCGCGCGCGGCAGTGCGCGACGTGGGCAAGGCTTTGGGCATGAGCTATGGTGAGGTCGACGAAATCGCCAAGCTGATTCCGCGTGAGCTGGGCATTACGCTGGAGAAGGCGTTGAACGGCAGCAAGGACTTCCGTCAGGCGTACGACACGCGCCCGGAGGTCAAGAAGCTGATTGACCTTGCGCAAAGCGTAGAGGGCCTGCCGCGTAACGCAGGCACGCATGCTGCCGGTGTTATTATCGCGCCGCATAATATGAAAAATTACGTACCGCTGCAGCAGGGCAGTGAGGGTGGTGTCATTACCCAGTACGATAAAAATAAGGTGGAAGAGCTTGGCCTGCTGAAGATGGACTTTTTGGGCTTGCGCACATTGACGGTTATCGGTGACTGCATCCGCTTTATCCGCGAAACTACGGGTGAAGAGGTTGATATTGATAACATTCCGCTGGCAGATGAGGCGACCTGCGCAATGCTGCGCCGAGGTGAAACGGCCTGCGTTTTCCAGCTGGAGTCGGCAGGCATCACCAAGCTGGTTATGGATTTGGCACCGGAAAGCTTTGAGGACCTGATTCCTTTGGTGGCTCTGTATCGTCCGGGTCCTTTGGGAACCGGTATGGCGGAGGACTTTATCGCCGGCCGTCACGGACAGCGCACGGCGAAGGTATTACATCCGCTGATGGAGCCTATTTTGAAGGATACCTATGGCGTTATTCTGTATCAGGAGCAGGTTATGCAGATAACCTCTGCGCTGGCAGGCTTTACGCTCGGTCAGGCAGATATTCTGCGCCGCGCGATGGGCAAGAAGAAGGCCAAGGAGCTGGATTCTATGCGCCAGTCCTTCATCGACGGTGCCAAGAAGCTGCATGATATCCCCGAAGAGCTGAGCGACCAGATTTTCTCTCTCTTGCAGCACTTCGCCGGTTACGGCTTCAACAAATCCCACTCCGTAGCCTATGCGCTGGTAGCCTATGAAACCGCTTATCTGAAGGCGCACTGGCGTCCGCAATTCTATGCGGCCTTCCTCAACAGCATTATCGGTGATGCGGATAAGGTGAGCTGGTATATCAACGTCTGCCGTAATGATAATGTCAAAATCCTGCCGCCGGATGTCAACGAGAGCGGTCACAATTTTACGGTACATCAGAATGCATCCATCCGCTTCGGCCTGGCAGGCATCAAAAATACCGGTGATGCCGCAGTCGATGCAATTATCAGTGCCCGCAACGAGGGCGGTCCGTTCAAGAGCCTGACGGATTTTTGCTGTCGTGTGAATATGCGCGTGGTCAACAAGCGTGTTATCGAAAATATGATTAAATGCGGCGCAATGGATTCCTTCGGCGCCAGACGCTCGCAGATGCTGGCTATTATGGACCAGGCGATTGATTTGGGCGCTGCCTGCCAGAGGGACAAGGCCAACGGCCAGCTGGGGCTGTTTGGCGACGATAGCTTCGGCGTGACGGAAATCAAGCTGCCGCCGCTGCCGGAAATCCCCAAGCAGCTTATTCTGCAGAACGAAAAGGAAATTATCGGCTTTTACGTTACCGACCATCCGCTGAGCGATTACAAGCAAATGCTGCAGCGCTTCATGCCGCTGCACCAGTTCGGCGGTGAAACGCAGGTACAGGACGGACAGTTCGTGCGCGTGGCCGGTATTATTACGGATTGTGTGATAAAAAATACCAAGCGCGGTGATACGATGGCTCTTCTGACGTTGGAGGATTTCAGCGGACGCTTCCCGGTTATCGTTTTCCCGCAGGCTTATCATACAAATGTCAAGGATATCTATGAGGACAGCATTGTGGCGATTGAAGGACGCTTCAGCGTGGATGAGCGCGAAAGCAAGATTATTGCCAACAGCGTGCGCGCTCTGCCGTCGAAGCCGCCTACGGAGATCCGTCTGCGCATCGAAGCGCATCTGGAAAATCCGCTTGTGCAGCGTGAGCTGATGCAGCTGTTCCAAAAATACAAGGGCGATGACTGCGTATACCTGCAGCTGATGGGCTCGCGTAAGCTTATCAAGACAACGCCCAACTTCTGGGTGAACAGCGAAGCACCGGGCTTTGCCGAGGATGTGGTCAAAATACTGGGTGAAAACTGTGTGGTAAAGAAAGATTGATGTAATTATTTGAGCTGTTTTTCATAAACTTTCATGATATACTTGCAAGTTTAAGTACAAAAATGCTAAAATAAAGAGAAGAATGTAAAAAAGCCGGAGCAGCAGCTCCTGTAATAAGCTTAAGGAGGCAGCAAATGAATATTCTCGTTTGTTTAAAACAAGTGCCGGATACGGCAAAAGTAAAATTTAACCGCGAAACCAATACCTTAGACCGTACGGGTGTAGAAAATATTATGAATCCCTATGACCGTCAGGCATTGGAGGTAGCACTGTGCCTGAAGGATAAGGAAGGCGCTAAGGTAACAGTACTGACCATGGGCCTGCCCCAGGCAACCGATATTCTGAAGGAAGCAATTGCTATGGGCGCTGATGATGGCGTTCTGCTGAGCGACCGCGTTCTGGGCGGCAGCGATACTCTGGCAACCAGCCTGGCTCTGGCTGCTGCTGTAAAACATCTGGGCGAGTTTGACCTCGTGCTCTGCGGCAAGCAGGCAGTAGACGGCGATACTGCACAGGTTGGTCCGGAAATGGCAGAGCATCTGGGAATTCCTCAGATTACCAGCGCTCTGAGCCTGAGCTATGAAGACGGTAAATTTGTTGTTGTCCGTGAAAACGAAAACTACCAGCTGACTCTGGCTTGTGCTGCACCGCTGCTGGTTACCGTAACCAAATCCGAAAAAGAGCCGCGTTTTGCCAGCATTAAGGGCAAAATGAAAGCTCGTAAGGCTCAGATTCCTACTCTGACCGTTGCTGACCTGGATATTGATCCTGCAACCGTAGGCCTGAAGGGCTCTCCGACTAAGGTTAAAAAAGCCTTCACCCCGACCCCGCCTGAAATCAACGGCGAAATCATTACCGAAGAAGATGCTGATGCAGCAGTAGATATGCTGTTTGAAAAGCTGGTTAAGGCAGAGGTTATTACCCGCTAAGGTGAACCATGCTGATAAAAGTAAACAGGCAGCTTTGCTGTGGCTGTGAGGAATGTGTGGCAGTCTGCCCGATGGGCGCTGCGACGCTGCGTGAGGGCAAGGCGCAGATTGATATGCAGCAGTGCGTCTGCTGCGGTGCCTGCATCCGCGAATGTCCCATGGAGGCTATAGCTATTGCCGAAACTGACGATACTGAAGATAACGAATAGGAGTGTGTAAATATGTGGGTTATTGCTGAACAGGAAAATGGTCAGCTGATGAATGTTACCTTTGAGCTGTTGGGCGCTGCCAAAGAGCTGTGTGCCAAGCTGGAGGAAAAATGCTGTGCGGTACTGGTGACCGCTGCTGCAGGCGAGCTGCCGCAGCAGCTGATTGCTGCCGGCGCTGATGTTGTTTATGTTGTTGAGGATGCTAAATACGCAGATTATGATACCGAGTTATATACCGATGCTATCTGCCAGATGTCTAAGAAATATGATCCGGCTTCCATTATGTTCGGTGCTACTGATGACGGCCGTGACCTGGCTCCGCGTGTTGCAGCACGTCTGCATACCGGCCTGTGCGCTGACTGCACTGCTCTGGATGTAACCGATGACAAGCTCGTTGCCTGGACTCGTCCCGCACTGGGCGGCAATATCTGCGCTACCATCATCTGCGACGTTAACCGTCCGCAAATGGGTACCGTTCGTCCTAAAGTATTCAAACCGGCTGAATTGGATAACACCCGCACCGGTGAGGTTATTGCCTTCACTCCGGAAGCAGGCGCTGTAAGCCGTGTTGAACTGGTTAAAAAAGAAGCTCTGAGCAGTGAAAATGCTGTGAAGATTGATGAAGCCGATATGATCGCAGCAGGCGGCCGTGGCTTCGGCAGCAAGGAGAAATTCGACGTGCTGGAACAGCTGGCTGCTCTCTTTGAAAATTCCGCAGTAGCAGGCACCCGTGCCGCTATTGATGAGGGCTGGCTGACTCACTCCCAACAGGTTGGCCAATCCGGTAAATCCGTTACTCCGCATATCTACTTTGCCTGCGGCATCAGTGGTGCTATCCAGCATCTGTCCGGCATGAAGGACAGCGATATCATCATCGCTATCAATAAGGATGCAGAGGCACCGATTTTCACCGTTGCTCATTATGGCATCGTAGGTGATGTAAACGTAATCCTGCCGAAGCTGATTGAAAAAATCAAAGCTTACAAGGCATAATCCAATTACCTGATTTACAGGAGGCATTCTAGTATGTGGAAAACAATTTATATTGCCCACACTGAGGAACAAGCCCAAAAAATAAAGCAAATGCTGACGGAAAACGGCTTTTTGGTACAGCTGAAAAGTGCCGGAGGCAAGCATAACAAGGCTTATGAAATCTGCTTGCCGGTTTCGGAGGCAGAGGATGCCTATGAGGTTTTGTGTGAGAATAAGTTTCAGTACTGAGGAGGCGCAGTCCTGATGAAGAAAACAAAGATTATCTGTACAGTAGGTCCCAGCACGGACAATGTAGAGCTGCTGCGTAAGATGATGCTCGCTGGCATGGACTTGGCACGCTTCAACTTTTCGCACGGGAATCATGAGGACCATGGCAAAAGGCTGCAGCTGGTGCGTCAGGCAGCAGAAGAGGCCGGTAAGGTAATCGCTACGATTGCCGATACCAAGGGCCCGGAAATGCGCCTGGGCATGTTTGCCGAAAGTAAAATCGAGCTGAACGAGGGCGATGATTTCTGCCTGACTACGGAAGAATACCTGGGCGACCGCCATATGGCACATGTCAATTATGCCGGCCTGCCGCAGGAGGTAGAAGTCGGCAGCAATATTCTGCTGGCCGACGGACTGCTTTCCTTAAAGGTTGTACGCATTGACGGCTGCAAAATTTATACCAAGGTGGTCAACGGCGGCGAGCTCAGCTCGCGTAAGCGTGTGGCCTGCCCCGGTATTGAGCTGAAGCTGCCGTTTTTGTCGGAACAGGACAAGGCAGATATTCTTTTTGCTGTCGAGCATGATATGGATTACATTGCGGCATCCTTCGTGCAGAAGGCCGATGATGTTATCGCTATCCGTAAAGTGCTTGAGGAAGCAGGTTCTTCTATCGGGATTATTTCCAAAATCGAGAATGAGGCCGGTGTGCAGCATATCGATGAGATTATCGGCGTATCTGACGGCATTATGGTTGCCAGAGGCGACCTGGGCGTAGAGATACCGACCGAGGATGTACCTTTGGTACAGAAGGATATTATCGCGCGCTGTAACAAGGCGGGCAAGCCTGTTATCACGGCTACGCAGATGCTGGAAAGTATGATTAACAGCTACCGTGCAACCCGTGCCGAGGCCAGCGACGTTGCAAACTCTATTTTCGACGGCAGCGATGTTATTATGCTGAGCGGCGAAACTGCCAGCGGCAAATATCCGCTGGAGGCGGTGCAGACGATGGCTAAGATTGCCGTTCGCACGGAAAACGCGCTTGATTATGTGCATATCTTCCAGAAGAAGGGCATCAGCGAGCGCATCCATTCTACCGATGCTATCAGCCATGCTACCGTACAGATTTCTCAGGAAATAAAGGCCGATACTATTCTTACGATTACCGAATCAGGCTTTACGGCACGTATGATTGCCAAATATAAGCCTCAATGTACTGTTGTTGCTGTATCACGCTTGCCTGAGCGTGTGCGTGCGATGCAGCTTTATTGGGGTGTGCTGCCGCTTTTGGGGCCATACTCCACAAATACTGATGAAATGATTGAGCTGTCTTTGCAGTGTGCTTTGCATCACTCCGTAATCAAGGACGGCGCATCTGTTGTTATAACTGCCGGCGTGCCTATCGGTACTCCGGGCAGTACAAATCTGATTAAGGTGGTTACAGTGGGTACCAAGCTGCTCAGCGGTACCGGTATCGGCAGCAAGACTGTCACCGGCCGTATCTGCGTAGGCAGAACTGCGGCAGACTTCAAGGACAAGCTCCAAAAGGGCGATATCCTTGTAGTTGATGTGCTGAATGACGAGTTTGTACCGCAGGCTGCTGCCAAGGCAGCAGCGATTATCGCTGAAGAGGGCGGCCTGACATCATCCACTGCTATTGTTGCCGTAACCTGCGGCCTGCCTGTTATCGTAGGCGCGGAAAAAGCAACCTCTAAGCTGGCCGACGGCCTGCTGGTAACAGTGGATCCTGTTTCCGGTGACGTCTACGAAGGCGATATTAACCTGTAGAAATATGGTAACAGAACTTATTTTAGAAACATGTATTGCTCTGCGTGACGGCAGAGAACAAAACGCCTGCACAGCTTTTTCGGGTATTATTGCTGAAGCAGCAGATAATGAAGCATTACAAGCAATCAGCTGCTGTCTGCTGGTGGCCTTACGCCACCGGCAACGGCAGCTTTTTGCGGCTTGGATGCAGGCAAGCAGGCCGCGTCTGGAGCAGCTGCTGGTCAATCCGCAGCTGGCGCATCAGGGCGGCAGCGTTCTGCTGAGGCTGACGTTTGCCGTGTGCGACAGGCGTTTGGCTGAGGTGTGTCCCATGCTCGCACTGCTGGTGCGGCGCTGGCTGCGGACGCAAGCCGACAATACTGCAATGCTGCAGGAATTTATGGGCGAATGGCTCAGTTTAGCGGCGCGTATGGCACGCAGGCGGTGGCGCGAGGAGACGGCGTTTCTGTTGCGTGAGGTCGGGCGCTGGCTTTTAAAGCAGCAGGACCTGCAACGGTGGGCGTGGAGCCTGCAGCAGCTGCAGCTGCATTTCGTCGTGTACGCACGCTGGGATGGCTTTGACAAGGCCTGCAGAATTTACAGAGAGCTGACGCTTTTGTATCGCCTGATGCTGCGGCGTGTGCCGAAGGCACCGCCTGAGCGGCAGACAGCGCTTCTGCAGCTGCTTGTGCGTCACCTGCGTGATGTAACCGCTAACGTATCGCGTTCGGCGATGCTGGATGATGCGGATATCTTCCGCCAATGGTACAGCTTTTTCTGGCAGCTGACTGCCGACGACAAGAGCGCCAGGGAGGAGCTGCTGCGGCTGCTGCAGCTTGCTATCACCTATTGGCAGCAGACCATGCCCAAAACCAGCCGCAAGCAGGCAGTACTCCTTAAGGATTTGCTGCAGCCGAATCTGATTGACGGACAATACGCATTGTTATTACAAAAAATTATATAAATCCTGAAGACAGGAGGTAGAAAATATGTCAAAGATTGTCGTAGTAGGTAGCTGTAATATTGATATTACCGTTGAATGTGACCGCTGGGTGCATCCCGGAGAAACTATTTTCGGCAACCGCCTGACCGTTTCTCCCGGCGGCAAGGGTGCCAATCAGGCTGTTGCTGCAGCCCGCCTGGGAGCAGATGTTATGATGGTCGGCTGCATCGGTGATGATGTGTACGGTCAGCTGGTATTGAAGGCTTTAAAGGAAAACAACGTTGATTCCACCTATGTGAAGGTGCTGCCGGGTGAAAACAGCGGTACCGCGCACATTACCGTAGCGGAGGACGATAACACGATTATCGTTATCAAGGCTGCCAATGACCTGGTATCACCGTCGCTGATTGATGAAGCGTGGGAGGATATTCAAAAGGCGGATATGGTGCTTTTGCAGCACGAAATTCCTGCTGCTACCAATGCCTATGTCATTGAAAAATGCGCAGCGCACGGTGTACCTGTGCTGCTGAACCCCGCACCTGTTGCTCCGGTGCCGCAGGCTCTGCTGGATAAGATTACTTATCTGACTCCCAACGAGCACGAGGCAGCAACACTGTTTGCCGGTAAGGGCAAGGCGGATATCCTTGACCAGAACCAGGGCAAGGTAATTATGACGTTGGGCAGCAAGGGTGTTGCCTATGCGGAAAAGGGCCAGGTTATTACTGTTCCCGGCTTTAAGGTAAAGCCGGTTGACACTACGGGTGCAGGCGACACCTTTAACGGTGCCTTTGCCGTTGCCCGTGCAAATGGCAAATCCATGCAGGAAAGCATCAGCTTTGCCAATGCTGCCGCAGCTCTTTCGGTGCAAAAGCTGGGAGCACAGGGCGGTATGCCTTATTTACATGAAGTAGAGGAGATGCTTAAGTAATGCAAAAGGGTGGAATGTTAAACAGCTCTATTGCGAAGGTGCTGGCTGATTTGGGCCACACCGACACTATCGTTATCGGTGACTGCGGTCTGCCTGTGCCTGCAGGCGTGCAGAAAATCGACCTGGCTCTGAAGCCGGGAACTCCCTCCTTCCTGGAGGTTGTTGAAGAAGTAGCCAAGAATATGGTTATCGAAAAGGTAGAAATTGCAGCGGAAATGGAAGGCAGAAATCCTGCTGTCTACGGCGCTATGAAGCAGCTCTTTACTAAAGAGCAGTGGATTATCGATGAAGACCATGAAGCCTTCAAGGAGGCAACCAAGCATGCAAAATGCATTATCCGCACCGGTGAAATTACTCCTTTTGCCAATGTGATTCTGCACAGCAATGTTTTCTTTTAAAAATTAGCGTAAGGTAGGAATAAGGAAAAGTATGGAGATTGAATTAAGAAATATCCATAAGGCCTTTGGTTCTAATGAGGTGCTCAAGGGTGTTGACCTGAAGCTTAAAAGCGGTGAGGTACACGCTCTGATGGGTGAAAACGGTGCCGGCAAATCAACACTGATGAATATCCTGACGGGTATTCACAAGCAGGATAAGGGACAGATTTTTGTCGACGGCAAGGAAATCAGCTTCAAAAATCCTCTGGAGGCAGAAGCTTACGGCATCGCCTTCATCCATCAGGAGCTGAATATCTGGCCGAACCTGAGCATTCTGGAAAACCTGTTTTTGATGCACAGCGTAACCAACGGCATGGGTATCCTGGATTTTAAGGCTATGCGTGCTATGGCAGAGCAGAAATGCCGTGAAATTGAAATTGAGCTGCCGCTGGATATGGAAGCCGGCGAATGCTCGGTAGGACAGCAGCAGATGACGGAAATCGTCCGTAACCTTCTGCTGGATGCCAAGGTTGTTATTATGGACGAGCCTACGGCGGCGCTGACCGAAAGAGAAACAGAAAAGCTCTTTGAGGTTATGCGCTCCCTGAAAAAACGCGGTGTAGCAATGGTGTATATTTCGCACCGTATGGAAGAGGTTACGCAGAACTGCGACACGATTACCGTTATGCGTGACGGCGTATCCGTTGCAACCAAGCCTGTTAAGGAATACAGCATGGAGCAGATTGTCCGCGATATGGTTGGCCGCTCCATTACGGAATTTTATCCCGACCGCCGCAATAAGCCGGGCGAGGTGCTGCTGGAGGTTAACCACTTTGAGCAGCCGGGAGTTTTCCATGATATTAACTTTAACCTGCGCAAGGGCGAGATTTTGGGCTTTGCCGGCCTCATGGGCAGCGGCCGTACCGAAATCATGCGCGCCGTTTTCGGCGTTGATCCTCATGCAGGCGGCGAGCTGGTTTTCAAGGGCGAGCCTTTGAAGATTACCAAGCCTGAGGATGCTATTAAGGCAGGATTGGGCTTCGTAACCGAAAACCGCAAAACAGAGGGCCTGATTTTGGACTTCTCCATTTTGCGTAACATTGCTCTGCCGAGTGTTGATAGCTTTGCCAAAAGCGGTGTCATCAATTTTAATATTCTTAATGATTTTGCCGATAAAATGGCAAAAAAGCTGGGCGTAAAGACCAGCAGCCTGGACCTTGAGGCCGGTGCGTTGTCCGGCGGTAACCAGCAGAAGGTGGTTATTGCCAAATGGGTTGGCAGGCACCCGGAGGTCATTATTATGGATGAGCCTACCCGTGGTATCGACGTAGGTGCAAAACGCGATATATATGAGCTGATGAACGAGCTTACTGCAAGTGGCGTTTCGATTATTATGGTTTCTTCGGAGCTGCCGGAGGTATTGGGCATGAGCGACCGCATCGTCGTTGTCCACGAAGGCCGCATTGCCGGCGAGCTGCTGCACGATGAAGCAGACCAGGAAAAAATCATGACACTTGCAACGGGAGGGCAATAAAAATAATGGATGTAAAAGCAATCTTAAAAAAATCCGGTTCCATAATCGGACTCATTGTGTTGTTTGTGGTCATTTCCTGCCTTAACAGCAGCTTTATCGATCCCAGCAACCTGAAAAACCTGCTGCGTCAGGTTTCTATCAATGCCTTAATTTCCTTTGGCATGACCTTTGTTATCTTAACCGGCGGTATTGATTTGTCCGTCGGCAGTATTCTGGCGCTTTCCAGTGCACTCATGGGCAGCTTTATCAAGGGCGGTATGGATCCTGTATTCGGTATCGTGCTGGCCTGCCTCATCGGTGCTGTACTGGGCAGTGTCAACGGCCTGGTAATTACCTACGGCAAGGTGGCGCCCTTTATCGCAACCTTGGCTACTATGACCATTTTCCGTGGTCTGACTTTGGTATATACCAACGGCAACCCTATCAGCAGCCTGTCTGAGGATGACCGCTTCCTTGAATTCGGCCAGGGCTATGTTGCCGGTCTGCCGGTTCCTGCCATTATGATGCTGATTATGTTTTTCATTTTGTGGTTCATCCTGCACAAAACTCCGCTGGGACGAAAAACCTATGCTGTCGGCGGTAATGAGAAGGTTTCCTTCATTGCAGGTATCAAAATCAACCGCATTAAAATATTTGCTTATACCGTAACAGGTTTCCTTTGCGGTATGGCAGGCGCTATTCTTACCAGCCGTCTGAACAGTGCTCAGCCTACTGCCGGTACCGGCTATGAGCTGGATGCTATCGCAGCTGTAGTATTGGGTGGCACCAGTCTTTCCGGCGGTAAGGGCCGCATCTTCGGTACCATTATCGGTGCGCTGATTATCGGCACTCTGAACAATGGTCTGAATATCTTAAACGTATCCAGCTTTTACCAACAAGTTGTCAAAGGTATAGTAATTTTGCTGGCTGTGCTGATGGACAGAAAGAAAAACTAAGCGTGATGCGGACGTAAAGCACCATCCAGTGCTTTTCAGCCGCAGCCTGCTTAATTCAAGTTTTTGTCCGCATAGTAATTTCTAATTCCGGGAGGTATTTTTTCACATGAAAAAAATTTTATTGGTATTAACCTGCATTGTAGCAATGGCTATGATGATTGTCGGCTGCGGCGGCAGCGACAAGAAGGATGCTGCAAAAGGCAACGACAAGAAAATCACCGTTGGCTTCTCCGTATCCACTCAAAACAATCCGTTCTTCGTTTCCCTGGCTAAAGGCGTAGAAGCTAAGGCTAAGGAACTGGGCGTAACTGTAAAGGTTGTTGACGCTCAGAACGATCCTGCAAAGCAGGCTAATGATATTGCTGACCTGCTGCAGCAAAACATCAGCGTTCTGCTGGTTAACCCTGTTGACTCTGATGCAATTTCTACATCCGTAAAGGCTGCCAACAAGGCTAACATCCCTGTTATCTGCCTCGACCGCAGTGCTAACCAGGGTGATGTAGCATGCCTGGTTGCTTCCGATAACGTAAAAGGCGGCGAAATGGCTGCTGATTACATTATCAAAAAGCTGGGCGAAAAGGTTAAGGTTGCTGAGCTGGAGGGTATCCCCGGTGCCAGCGCTTCCCGTGAACGCGGCGAAGGCTTCCACAAGCTGGCTGACAGCAAGCTGACCGTTGTTGCTAAACAGACTGCTGAATTTGACCGCAGCAAGGGCCTGACTGTAGCAGAAAACATGCTGCAGGCTAACCCGGACATCAAAGCTATTTTCGCTCAGAACGACGAAATGGCTTTGGGTGCAATCGAAGCTGCTAAGAGTGCCGGCAAGCAAATCTTCATCGTTGGCTTTGACGGTACTGCTGACGGCGTAAAGGCTGTAGAAAGCGGCGCTATGAGCGCTACTATCGCTCAACAGCCGGAAATCATGGGCCAGCAAGGTCTGGAAGTAGCTGTTAAGGCTGCTAAAGGCGAAAAAGTAGAAGCTAAGATTTCTGCTCCGCTGAAGCTCATCGAAAAGAAATAATAGCCGCTTAATTTATACTAACCTGACAACTTGAAGCAATAATGCCTCTGCGCGTTCGCGTGGGGGCATTTTGTTATGGTGAAAGCTAATAGTAACGATACATTTTTGTGAGTGGTATTTACAAAATTATTTGCTGCACTTGACAAACAGCGCTGCATTTTATATACTAACAGTTAAGCTAAGAAGAAGAGTAGTAATCTGCAAACTCAGCGAGCCGTGACAGTGCAAGGCGGCAAAGGCGGATGAAGGCGCTTTGGAGCTGTAATAGTATATTGATTGAGGCGGGCTGCAGATAATTGCAGTCAAGCAGGGTGGAACCGCGGAGTTTGAGCTGTATGCACTCCGTCCCTGTAACATTTAAGTTACGGGGACGCGGGTGCTTTTTTGTTTTTTCGGACAAAGCTGCTGCCATTGCCGTCTTTGTAACAAATATAGGAGGTAAAACATGGATTTTCAGACAATTATTTTGAAGCTGCAAAAATTCTGGGCAGGCCAAAACTGCATTATGGCACAGCCCTATGACATCGAAAAAGGCGCAGGCACAATGAACCCGTCTACCTTTTTACGCGTACTTGGACCTGAGCCCTGGCGTGTGGCTTATGTAGAGCCTTCCCGTCGTCCGGCAGACGGCCGTTACGGTGATAACCCGAACCGTCTGTTCCAGCATCATCAGTTTCAGGTTATCGTAAAGCCCTCTCCGGAAAACATTCAGGAGCTGTACCTGCAGAGCCTGGCTGAGCTCGGCATTCATCAGGAGGAGCATGATATCCGCTTTGTAGAGGATAACTGGGAATCTCCGACTCTGGGCGCTTGGGGCCTTGGCTGGGAGGTTTGGCTGGATGGTATGGAAATCACCCAGTTCACCTACTTCCAACAGGTAGGCAGCATTGACGTTAAGCCTGTAACCGTTGAAATCACGTACGGCCTGGAGCGTCTGGCTATGTACATCCAGGGTGTAGAAAACGTATTTGATATTCAATGGGTTGGCGACATCACCTACGGTGACGTTTTCCACACCAACGAGGTAGAGCAATCCTTCTACAACTTCCAGGTAGCAGACACCGCGCTGCTGTTTGATCTGTTCGACAAATATGAAGCAGAAGCTAAGCGCGTTATCGAGCTTGGTTATATCCGTCCTGCTTATGACTACGTTCTGAAATGCTCCCATGCATTCAACCTGCTGGATTCCCGCGGAGCAATCAGCGTAAGTGAACGTACTGCCTACATCGGCCGTGTACGTGCGATGGCCCGCCTGTGTGCAAAGGCTTATGTAGCACAACGTGAAGAAATGGGCTTCCCGCTGCTCAAGAAAGGGGAGAATAAATAATGGAAAAATTACTTTTTGAAATCGGTACAGAAGAGATTCCTGCGAAATTTATGCCTGCCATTCTGGCACAATTAAAGGATTTGGCAGAAAAGAAAATGACTGAGCTGCGCATTCCCTTCGAAGCAGTTAAAACCTATGGCACTCCCCGTCGTATGACCTTCATTGCCAGCGGCGTTGCCGAGGCTCAGGAGGACAGCACTGTTGAGGCTAAAGGTCCTTCCGTAAAAATCGCTTTCGTAAGCGGCGCTCCTTCCAAAGCAGCTATCGGCTTTGCTCGCGGCCAAGGCGTTGACGTAAAAGAGCTCGTTGTTCGCGATGATTATGTATATGCTGTTAAGCATCTGGCAGGCCAACCGGTTAAGGATTTGCTGCCGGGCCTGCTGACTGATATCCTCACCAGCCTGAACTTCCCGAAAAACATGCGTTGGGCAGATCATGAATTCAAATTCGTCCGTCCGATTCGTTGGCTGGTTGCACTGTTCGGTGATGAAGTTATCCCTGTTGAAATTACCGGCGTAAAATCCGGCAAATTCAGCCGCGGTCACCGCTTCCTGCGTCCTTCCGCTCTGGATAACGCTAAAGCTCATGAGTCCATCGGCGATGCTGCCAAGGCTCTGTTCGACACCGTAAAGAGCAAGGCTAAGAACGCCGTAGCTTCCGCTGCTATCGGCACCATCGGCGCTGTAGAAATCCCCGATGCAGATTCCTATGAAAAGGTTATGTATGACAACTATGTAATGGTTGACCAGGACGCTCGCCGTGAGCTGATTCGTCAACAGGTTACCGACCTGGCAATTGCCGAAGGCGGTCATGCAGAAATCAACGAGGACCTGCTGGAGGAAGTAAACTATCTGGTAGAATGGCCGACTGCTCTGTGCGGCAAATTCGAAGAAAAATTCCTCGCTCTGCCGAAGGAATGCATCATCACCCCGATGCGCGAGCATCAGCGTTACTTCCCGGTACTGGCAGAGGACGGCTCCCTGCTGAACAAGTTCATCACCGTCCGCAACGGCGGCAAGGAGCATCTGGAAATTGTTGCTCACGGTAACGAGCGTGTACTGCGTGCACGTCTGAGCGACGCTGAATTCTTCTTCAACGAGGATAGAAAACAAACTTTGGCTGACCGTCTGGAAAAACTCAAAACCGTTTCCTTCCAGGAAGGCCTGGGCAATATGAACGATAAGAGCAAACGTCTGGTACAGGCTGTTGATATGCTGGCTATGGCTATCAATGCCAAGATTGATAAAGAAAAGCTGGAACGCACCGCTCTGCTGTGCAAATGCGACCTGGTAACCGGCATGGTTATCGAATTCACCGAGCTGCAGGGCGTTATGGGCCGTGAATATGCTAAGCTCGACGGTGAAGCTCCTGAGGTTGCACTGGGTATTTACGAGCATTATCTGCCGCGCTTTGCCGGTGACGAGCTGCCGACTACCGATATCGGCCGTCTGACCGGTATTGCCGATAAGCTGGACAACATCTGCGCTACCTTCAGCCGCGGTCTGGCTCCGACCGGCTCTCAGGATCCGTACGCACTGCGCCGTCAGGCTCTGGGCATCATCAACATTTTGCTGGACGGCAACTACCATGTATCCCTGTACAAGGTTATCGCCGGTGCTCTGTACCTGTTGAACATCCCGGCAGAGGATACCAAAAAGCTCGTACCGCAGATTGCTGAGTTCATGAAACAGCGTCTGCGCAATATGCTGATGGATCAGGGCATCCGTTATGACGTAGTTGACGCAGTTCTGGCTGACCAGATGAATGACGACTTTACCGACCTTGTTGCACGTGCTAAGGCTCTGAACAGCTTTGTTGCTTCCGCAGAGGCTCCGGCACTGATTCAGGCTGCAACCCGTGTTGCTAACCTGTGCAAGAAGATTGAAGAAGAATCCGCTATCAACCCGCAGCTCTTTGCAGTTGAAGCTGAAGGCGCTCTGCACAATGCTGCTATGGCAGCCAGCAAGGAAGTGCTGGTGGCAGCAACCAAGTATGACTATGCTGCAGTTATGGCTGAAGCAGTTAAGCTGGTTGACCCGATCAACAAATTCTTCGAAGACGTTATGGTTATGGACGAGGACGTTCGCGTGAAGAACAACCGTCTGGCACTCTTGGCAGCAGTTAAGGATATTACCCATGCTGTAGGTGACCTGAGCGTTATCGTACAATAATAAAAACTAAGGAGATTAGTCTAATGGAACAATTTAATGCAGAAGCAAAAGCACTTGTAGAAATGCAGAACGAATACGTTTTGCTCACCAGCAAAAACCCCAGCGAAATGTGCCACGATGATTTCATCCGCGCAGAAGAGCTGAACGTACAGATCAAAGACGCAACCAAGGTTATGGCTGCGTTGGCAATCGAATTTGCCGGCTACAAAAAAGACGAAAAAGGCCTGTGGGTAGAAAAATAATTCTCTCGCTGTGCTTTTTAACAGCCTTTGGGGCTTAAGACCATAAGCCTCGCGTGATTGTTTTTGTAATTTAACCGGTCTCTGATATGCTATTACATATAGCTGTCGGAGGCCGGTTTTATTTTTTAGCTTTTTGAGTAATAAAAAAGTATCGGAGCCCCTGACCGTTATCGGTCGGGACTCCGACACTGAGAAAAGAAATGTTTTATGAATGTAAGGCGACAGATGTTACAGCTTTGCCGTCCATAATCCGTGCAGATTGCAATAAGCATAAGCGGCGAGCGGAGCTGCACCCTCGGCAAGAGCGAAAACAGCCTCCGGCTTGTCACCGGGCTTTAAGATATAGCGCTGACCGCCATGAGTTGTCTGCAGATAAATCCATTGGATGTAGTGCTTTTCAATCATGGGATGCTCCACGCTGCCTACAGCTACACGAACCGTGCTGCCATCAACAGTAATAACCGGCACATGCTTTTCCTGCGCTGCGTCTTCGGTGTTGGCAACAAGCTCCTGCATGGGCTTGCCGCAGCAGACAAGCTCGCCGCCGCCGTCCTGAATCAGGCCGACGATATTACCGCAAATACTGCATTTCAAAAATTTTACTGTCATTGTGCATCGCTCCTTTCGCAAAATAAAACCTTTATAGACCCGGAAACTCAATGTCCCTAACTTAATTATAGCTTATGTTATATGCAAAGTATATAGCTTTACAGAAAATGTTGCACACTTCTCACAATTACAGGAAAGATGCAAAGTGATATTTTGGCGTTATGTAGGCTGCGGAATTGATGTAAAGCATTATCTTAGCGTGCTGCAGTTTCTTTGCAGGCTGTTTTTGTGATATAATTAGATATATATACAATAAAATCGAAAAGGTCAGGTGGAAATATATGAAGCAGATAATTCCTGTAAAACAGGGGGATAATATTACGTTAACTGTCAATGGTCTTGGCAGCAGCGGCGAGGGCGTTGGCAAGTACGAGGGCTTTACGGTTTTCGTTAAGGGCGCACTGCCGGAGGAAGAGGTACGCGTAACTATTACGCTGGTGAAGAAAAGCTACGCTGTAGGTGCGCTGGAGGAGATTGTCAAAGCATCTGCCGAGCGTGTGGAGCCTGCGTGCCCGGTGTACAAGGAATGCGGTGGCTGCCAGCTACAGCATTTGAGCTATAAGGGACAGTTGGCGTGCAAGCGTCAGCAGGTGCAGGATGCGCTCACCAGAATCGGACACCTTAATTTAGAGGCATTGCCGGTGTTGGGGGCGGCGGAGCCGTGGAGCTACCGCAACAAGATGCAGTTCCCGGCGGCAGCGGACGCCGAAGGCGTGCTGCAGATAGGCTGCTATGCAACGGCAACACACAGCGTTGTAGATACGGATGCCTGCATGATTTCCAAAGAGGCGAACAATGCAATTATGAAAACAGTGCGCACCTGGATGCAGCATTATAACATCAGTGCCTATGACGAAAAGACAGGCAAGGGACTCGTGCGCCATATTATGGGACGCGTGGGCGTGCACAGCGGCGAGGTGATGGCGGTTATCATTACCTCCGGCTATGACATTCCGCACCGCGGCGTGCTTATTGAATGGCTGAAACGCTATGTTCCGGGACTTGTGAGCGTGGTGCAGAACATCAACAAAAAACAGACGAACGTGGTCATGGGCAGTAAAACTCGTGTGCTGTACGGACCGGAATCGATTAAGGACAGCCTGGGAAGCCTGAGCTTTCATATTTCCGCGCAGGCCTTCTTCCAGGTGAACAGTGAGCAGGCCGAAAAGCTGTATAACAAGGCGTTGGAGTTTGCGGCGCTGAGCGGTAAGGAAACCGTAGTGGATGTTTACTGTGGTACCGGTACGATTTCCCTGTATCTTGCGCGTCATGCCAAACAGGTTTATGGCATCGAGATTGTGGCGCCTGCGATTGAAAATGCCAAGAAAAACGCTGAGGAAAATAAATGCGCTAATGCGGAATTCATCTGCGGCGATGCGGCAGTGGAGCTGCCGAAGCTGCTGGCCGGCGGCGTGCGTCCTGACGTTGTGGTAGTGGATCCTCCGCGTGCGGGCTGCGAGCAGAAGGTGCTGGCGGCGATTGCCGAGGTGCAGCCTGAGCGCGTTGTTTATGTGTCCTGCAATCCTGCGTCCTTGGCGCGTGATTTGGCGTTTATGGAGCAGCATGGGTATAAGGCGATTGTAGCGCAGCCGGTGGATATGTTCCCGATGACGAGCCATGTTGAGACGGTAGCATTATTGTCCAAACTTGATATCGATAAGCATATAGATGTTGAAATTACGCTTGATGAGCTTGATTTGACAAGTGCTGAAAGTAAAGCTACTTATGCACAAATCAAGGAATATATATTGGAAAAGTTTGATTTAAAGGTTTCGACACTCTATATTGCACAGATTAAAAAGAAATGTGGAATTGTACTGAGGGAGCATTATAATAAATCAAAAAAGGAAAAACAGGTTATTCTACAATACACACCGGAAAAAGAAAAAGCTATCATGGATGCTTTAAGGCATTTTAAAATGATTTAGTAGAAATGGAGGGTGGTTATGAGATGGATATTAAAAATATTTTTGTTTCCAATTAGCTTGTTGCTAAGTATCCTCACTACATTTCTGACATTTTTACTGGCTATAGGAACAACAATACTGTATTTGCTAATGCTTATGTGTGTCATTGTTGGAGCTGTATCATTGTTTCAAAAGGATTTTTCAACAGGCATAGAAGCATTGATATTAGGATTCCTGTTAAGCCCATACGGAATACCAATGGTTGGAGCAGCAGTTATAGCTTTTTTACAAGGTATCAATGAAACAACAAAATCAATCTAAATAAGAATATAGAAGAGCGATGGTAGATATAGAGAATATAGAAAGATCTAAATAATGGGTTTGGTTATTAACGTCTTACAACATTGTTTATACTATCTAAAAATCAAATTATGTTAGGAGTTATTTTGATGGATGGAGTAAAAGAAATAATTTTGCAGACCAAGAATGTGGAATATATAAAGAGAAATTTAGGAAAAGAACAATGGATACAGGTATCCGGTCACAAAGATATGAATGGTGCAGATGCAGGATTTTGGTGTGGATTAGTTTCGCTAAATCATATAGATGATGTGTATAATGATGTTGGGTGGGATGTTTCTGCTAACGAGCAAGGAAATCCCGGATTTGAAGGAAATGGATACGCATATGAGTATAAAGCGAATTTGCTAAAAGATGGTTTTGAATCTATTTTATATTATCGTGATTTTTATGGTGTTGAGGAAGATTATATTGAGTTATCACAGGAGTTTATCTTATTAAACAATCTTCGATATAACAAAAATAGTAAATCATATTGGGCTATGTATGAAAATGGGGAAAGTGAAGAAGCGGTTAAATATATTGATGATACAACGATTCAAATTAAAATGAAGTTTTTACGTAATTATTCAGCAGCAAAACAGATGGCAATTCTACTTTTTTTTGATATTAGAACTAAGTTTGATGGGGAAATATCTGATTTTGGGCTAGAAGAGTTTAATATCGAATCTAAAGATAATGGTCTGTTTTATAGATTATGGGGCGGTGATATGAATTTTCCAACATATGTGTATAGTGTCTTAATGGGTAAAAAAATTCTTATGCCAGCGCCAATTGAGGAATGTGGTTATTGGCCGTATGAAAAAGAAGAAAGTTACGAGGACTTTATTATTGGTGTTGACGAGTTTGGAAAAGAGATTTTTAACACGTGCAATCCAGATAAGCTGAATAATTATTTTGGGTCTAATCCAGATGCTCCTATGTATTTAACACCAGTATTTTTCAAGCGTGATGTATTACAAAAATATGTAAATACCAATGTAAATAATGATTATGTAGAGGCAGAGGTTACTTACGAGGTATTAGAAAATATTGGGACTAAAGAAAAAATAGTATTTTGAAAGGATGAGAGATATGGAAGAAAAAAGTCTTAGAGTTTACTCAGATAAAAAGTTTTTTACTAAATTAACAAATACTATCACAAAACTATTAATACCAACAAAGATAGGAATTAATGGAATGTTAATTTCTATAAAGAGGAACAATGTTTTAAAAGCTTATGAAAATTACATAAATAGTGAAAATGTAGAAGCAGACAAAAAGGATGAAGTAGAGAAAAAATATGAGGATATGTTTTCTCTTTATCTTGAAGCAATAGATAAACACATGATGGATAATGTTTACAAAAAAGTAAAAAATGATACAGCAACAGGTTTCGAAAGAGAAGCATTGTCTAAGTATTACATGGTAATCCACTTAAAAGATATTGAATATTTGGAGTATAAATACAGAAAGCAAATATTCTTAATACAGTTGGATTATGACACAGTAAAAGAATTAAATAAAGAAAAACTTACAGATAGATATGAGCATTTTTATGCTAGTAGAATGGAAGCTTTATATAAAAAATTATTGAAAAATTATTCAATAAAATTATCTGATGATTTACAACCAAGAGAAAAAGATGAAATTTATAATAAAATCTTTGGAACAGTTGAAGAATATATAACAGATATTTTACCAATAAAAATGAAAGAAGAACCTGATAATAAAATTTATAAAGAAATATTATCAGACTATGAAAACTTCGAAAGATTTACAGTTGGCAAACTTGATCAAAATGATGTAATTGAAAAAAATATGATATTACTTGGAATAAGCAGAAAATTATTTACACATAGTTTGCCACTTGTAATTGCAGAACAATGTTATGAAAAACTTTTAGTAGATGCAAGAACTCTAATAATGGACACAAAAGTTATTAGAAAGCAAGAAAAAGCTTATGGATTGTTAATCAACATTATAGATGATTACAATTTAAGGCTTTTATCTACAAAAATTTATTGGGACAAACCTTCTGATAGGGAAGAATACAAAAAGTTTTATACTGAATATAAGAAAGTTAATGAACTAAAAGAAAAGAGTTACATGGAATATTCAAAGAATAAAGAAATATTATTCTTAAAAAGAGAACTAAAAGAAGTGTACAAAAATTATAATAGATATTTTAGAATAATTAAATTTTACAAGAGAAAACTAGTTGCACTAGGTGCAATGAAAGAATTGAAAAACAGCTGTACATCGGAAGGATGCTACAAAAAAGTAGAAGTTGAAACAGAAAAAGTTTTAGATAAAGTAGTAATATAAAGTAAAAGAGGTAATATTTTGGAAATTGTGCAAATAGATTTCTTTGAAATAGAAGAAAATGATGAATACAAAAAAATAATTCAAAAGGTTGTTCAAACTTGTTTTGAAACAGAAAAGCTTATGAATACAAATCTATATTTAAATGTTATATTAACAAATCCAGAAACAATAAGAGCAACAAATAAGCATTATAGAGAAATTGATAAAGAGACAGATGTGCTATCTTTTCCAATGTTTCAAAAAGAGGAACTTGATAAATTAGTAGAAGAAAGCCAAACAAAAAAAGAAATTGTTGAAGATGTTTTAGGGGATATAATAGTTTCTATTCCAAGAGTTATAGAGCAGGCAGATGAGTATGGTCATAGTGTAGAAAGAGAGCTTGCCTATATGGTAGTACATGGATTTTATCATGTAATGGGATATGATCATATAAAAGAAGAAGATAAAGCTATAATGAGACCAAAAGAAGAGTATGTTTTAAATAAATTAAATATAACAAGATAGTAGGGAAGTAGTATGAAAAAAGACGATCATAAAATGAAAAACGACAACTTTTTTGAAGCCTGGGGAAATGCAACAAACGGAATAATTTACTCGGCGACAACTCAACGAAATATTAGAATTCAGCTTGTGCTAGCCGTTATAGTAATGGTGTTATCTTTATTTTATGGACTAAATACGGCAGAATTTTTATGTTTGCTATTTGCAGTTTTTTTGGTTATATTTGCAGAATTGATAAACACTGCGATAGAAACTGTGGTTGATTTGTTTGTAGATGTTTATCATCCAAAGGCAAAAATTTCAAAAGATGTTGCAGCCGGAGCGGTTGTGTTGGCAGCATGCAATGCTTTAGTGGTTGGATATTTTATATTTTTTAAAGAAGAAAATTTAAAGGCTATTAGTGATAGCATATTTAATAATATGGTAAAGTCACCAATGCATCTTGCTTTTGTTGCGATTATGTTGGTTGTAATAGCAGTAATCTCTATGAAAGCAGGTTGCTCAAAGAAAACTGAGAGGGGAGAACTTGTAAAAGAGGGTTTTGTTCCAAGTGGTCAATCTGCAATAGCATTTGCAGCACTAACAGCAATTTGGCTAAACAGCAAAGATATAGTAACATTTACACTTGCATTAATTTTATCAATATTAGTTGTTGAAAATAGAGTTGGAAGTAATGCTAGAACCAAAGCGGAAATCGTTTTTGGAGCATGTATGGGAGTTTTAATAGTACTGTTAATTTATGGATTAACAATATTTAAAATTCAATAAAAAAGAAAGAGTTTAATGTACGAATTTTATAAATATAGCAAACAAGGAGTATAAAGTATGAATAATAAAACTAGAATACTTGTAGTAATTTTAATAATAATCGTTATATTATGCGGAGGAATAATTGCCTATAAATTTTATAGAGATAAATCTCAAAATGTAGCAAGTAACGATGAAGAACCACAGAATACAGTTGAAGAACCACCATTAGAAGTTGAAATAAAAACAGTTCAAACTTTTAAGGGTGATGAGAGGCCAATAGCAGTTATGATAGATAATCATAAAGCAGCATTACCACAGGGCGGACTAAATAATGCATATATGGTTTATGAAATTATTGTTGAAGGTGGAGAAAGCAGATTGATGGCTTTGTTTAAAGGTCAAAATCTTGAAAAAATTGGACCAGTAAGAAGTTCAAGACATTATTTCCTAGACTATGCACTAGAAAATGATGCAATATATGTTCATTATGGATGGAGCCCACAAGCACAATATGATATTTCTAATTTAGGTGTTAATAACATAAACGGAATTTCAGAGAGCGAGAGTTCTTTCTGGAGAGTAAAAGATAAGAGGGCACCACACAATGTGGCAACTAGTACGGCTAAAATTCTTTCAATAGCAGAACGTAAAGGCTATAAAACAACTTCAACAAAGAAGAGCGTACTAAATTACGTAACAGATGAAGTTGAACTAACAGATGGTCAGAACGCAGAAAAAATAACAATTCCATATTCTTATTCAAACGATGTAGAATATACATATGATGCTACAACAAAGAGATATCAAAGATACTCAAAAGGTGTAAAAGAAACTGATTGGAGTACAGGAGAAAATATAACAACAAAAAATATAATAATAACATTTGCAAAAAATTCAGTATTGAATGATGGAGAAAACAAAGACAGACAAACACTTTCTAATGTTGGGACTCTAAATGGATACTATATTACAAATGGTAAATCAATAAAAATTACCTGTGAAAAGACTTCAAGAAGTGCACAAACTGTGTATAAAGACCTAGATGGAAACGAAATAAAAGTAAATGACGGAAATACATATGTTCAAATATGCCCAATAAATGCAAAAGTAACAATAGAAGGGGCAGAGGAAACCGTAACAGAGGATGTTGATTAAAGAAAAAATAATTCGTGTTATTAAATAATACGGATTATTTTTTTAGAATAGCTTTTCAAATTTATAGTCTTTATCTAAATTCTTATTTAAATACAAACTGCTAATTATTTGCAGTTCTTTTTTTGATTCGTCAGATACATTGAATGAATATATTTTTTTCGCAGGTGCTGTACATATATATTTTAGAGCATCGAAAGTATCTTTAGTAATTTGAATTGCAGATTTATCTACTTTTCCACAATCGTTACATAAAAAACCACTGTGAGCTATGCTAAAATAGCAGATATTTTCTGGAGAACCACAGCTTACACATTTTCCAAGCCTTGGGGAATAGCCAAGCAATACCATAAGGCGTAATTTGAAAACAGACAGTATAAAATCTTTGTCCACGTCTGTTTCAGAAATTATATATAATGTATTTAGTAATAATTGAAGTATTTTATAAGTGTATTGGTTTTCGTCAGTAACATCATATACAAGCCTTGAAATAAAAGAAGCATATATTAGTTTGTCTAAGTCTTTACGAATATTGTAAAAAACTTCGATAGGCTCGCATGAGTTAAGATTATAAGAATTTACACCACTATATACAACTAAGTCACTAAAACTTAAAAATTGGGTGCCAGCCATAAGAGGACTCTTAGGTTTTCTAGCCCCCTTTGCAGCACAACCAATTTTACCAATATCAGGAGTTAAAATTGATACCATTTTATCAAAATCTCCCATGTTACTTTCTAAAAGAATTATTCCCTTTGTCTTTATTATTCCCATAAATATCCTTCTCGTAATTTATTTGATTATTAAGTGCGTTTTTTTGTAAATCTCTTTCAACATTTTCTACTTCCATTAACTCCAAAAAAGTATTGATATTACCAGTGTTTTTAAAAGTATTCCATGCTAATTTTTTTATCATATGACTCCTCCTAATGTATAACAAATATACTAGCTAATTTTATCTTTTGCTAATTTTAGTTTTTTATACTAAAAATTATTGTAATTTAAATTTCTTAACAAGTGCAGTGTCATTTAGCCAATCTTCTCTAACTTTAACCCACAACTGCAAGTTTATTTTAGTATCTAGCATTTTCTCTAAGTCTTCTCTTGCATATGTTCCAATCTTTTTAAGCATTTGTCCGTTTTTTCCGATGATGATTCCTTTATGTGAATTTCTTAAACAATATATAGTTGCAGAAACGTCATAAATTCCTTCGCCAGTCTTAGTTTTCCTAAATTTCATTTTATCTGTTTCAACGTAAATTCCATGTGGAACTTCATCATTCAAAAGTTTCAAAGCTTTTTCTCTTATGGTCTCTTCTGCAAGTTGTCTCAAAGTTTGGTCAGTATATTCCTCAGTATCATAATATGCAGGACCTGGTTTTAGGTGTGTTTCAATTTCATCTAACAAAACATCTAAGTTTTTATTTTTAGTAACAGAAATAGGAATAACAGCTTGAAAATTATATTCGTTAGAATATAGCTCGATTAATTTCGCAATTTGAGCTTTATCAACTAAATCAATTTTGTTAATAACAAGAATACATTTTTTCTTAGATTCTATTATCTTGTCTAATATAATTCGATCACCTCTGCCAATTTCCTCAGAAGTTGCATCAATAACAAAAACAATTATATCAACATCCAACGAGGCTCCAAAAGCAGTTTCCACCATTACGTTTCCCAGCTTAGATTTTGGTTTATGTATTCCAGGTGTGTCTACAAAAATAATTTGTGAATTAGGACGATTTACAATTGCCCTAATTGCAGTTCTTGTAGTCTGAGTTTTGTTTGCAACCGCTGCAACCTTTTCGCCGACTAAGGCATTTATAATACTAGATTTTCCAACATTTGTTCTGCCTAACATAGAAACAAAGCCAGATTTAAAATTTGAATTTTCCATAATTTACTCCATAAAAATAATCTATTGGAATTATATAATATTTTTTGCAATGTGTCAAAATTTATGCTATACTATCAAGTGAAATTTTTTTAAGAAGAGGGAAAACTATGTATTTGATAGTGGGGCTTGGAAATCCAGAGCCAGAGTATTCTAAAACAAGACACAACATGGGATTTGATGTAATAAATAAATTATCTGCAAAATACGAAATAGAAGTAAAAAAAGAAAAATTTAATGGACTATTTGGATCAGGCGTAATTGAAGGTAAAAAAGTAATATTGTTAAAGCCACAAACATTTATGAACGCAAGTGGAGAATGTGTGGAAAAGTTTGCTAAATTTTACAAGATAGAAGCAAAAGATATAATAACAATATTTGACGATATAGATATAGAAACTGGAACTATGAAAATAAGAAAAAAAGGTGGAGCAGGAACACACAATGGAATGAAATCTATGGTAAAAGAGTTAAATACTACCGATTTTCCACGTGTTAGGGTTGGAACAGGGAAACAAGAGAAAATAGCTGATTTAGTCGATTATGTCATAGGAAGAGTTGATGACGAGGAATATAAGAAACTAGAAATTGGTGTGGAGAAAGCAGAAGTTGCAGTTGAAGAAATTCTGAAAATCGGAATAGATAATGCAATGAATAGATTGAATTAAAGGAATATAACAAAATGAAAGATATAATAATTAATAAAAATGAAGATGGTAGTAATTTAATAGCATTAGTTGAAAATGGTAAGTTAATTGAGAAATATGATGATGACGAATCTATTAAAGCTAATGAAGGAAATATTTATTGTGGAATTGTGAGAGACCTTTTACCAGGAATGCAGTCAGCTTTTGTTGACATTGGAGAAGATAAAAATGCTTTTATACATATAAAAGATGTAATACCAAAGGTAAGTAATGTGACAGGTAATAAAGACGAAAATCTTGAAAAATATAAAATAAAAGACTATTTAAAAGTAAATATGCCAGTATTGGTACAAGTAAAAAAGAGTGAGGAAAACCTAAAAGGAGCAAGAGTATCAACACATATTAGTATAACCGGAAGATTATCTGTATTAATGATAAATGTAGATTTTATAACAGTTTCTCAAAAGATTGAAAACAAAGAAGAAAGAGCAAGACTAAAAAAGCTAGCTTCTGAAATATTAAGTGAATTAAAGGAAGACAGTAAATACGGATTAATTTTAAGAACATCAGCCGAAGACAAGGGAAAAGCTGAAATAGAAAAAGATGTTGCTGATTTAATAGAGATATGGAAAAAGATAAAGGCAACATATGATGAAAATTTGAAAGATAAAAGACCACAACTAATTTTCCAAAATTATGATGTAATATCAAAGTTTTTAGTAAGTGTATTAGAAACTGATGTAGATAGAGTAATTGTTAACTCAAAAAGTACCTATGAAACAGTATTAGAATATTTAAAGAAAATTGGAAAAGAAAATGTTGAAGTTGTTTTAAATGAGAATGAGGATTTAACCCAAATGCATGATATAGCCGGGCAAATAGAAGAAATGAAAGAGAGAAAAATATGGCTAAAATGTGGAGGATTTATAACAATAGATAAAACAGAAGCACTAACAGCCATAGACATAAATTCTGGAAAATTCACAGGAAAGAAAAATTCAAGCAAGGAAAATACAATATATAAGGTTAATCAAGAAGCAACAGTGGAAATAGCAAAACAACTAAGGCTTAGAAACATAAGCGGAATAATCGTAATAGATTACATCGATATGGAAGAAGAGAAGGATAGAAAAAATATAATGAATTTACTAGAAAAAGAGTTGAAAAAAGATAGAAGTAAAACACAGGTAATGGGCTTTACAAAGTTAGATTTATTAGAAATGACAAGAAAAAAACTATAAACATTGACAATAATAAATTTATGTGATAAAATTATAGCCTGTAAGCCGCCTGAGTCGGGCCACTAAATGCTAGATTATAAAAAATAAGCTAGATGCCTTGTATTTTATGCTTAGCGAGTATACATATAAAGGGAGGTGTACAATTAATGTACGCAATAATTGAAAGTTGTGGAAAGCAATACAAAGTAGCAGAAGGTGATGTTGTATTCTTCGAAAAATTAGATGCTGAAGAAGGAAAGAAAGTTTCTTTTGATAAAGTTGTTTTAGTATCTGATGACAAAAAAGTAGAAGTTGGAGCTCCTTATGTTAAAGGTGTAAAGGTTGAGGGAAAAGTATTAGCTAATGGAAAAGGTAAGAAAATAGTTATCTACAGATACAAAGCTAAGAAAAATGAAAGAAGAACTCAAGGACATAGACAACCATTCACAAAGGTTGAAATAACATCTATAAAAGTTGCTGCAGAGAAGAAAGCAGAAACAAAATAATAATTATATAGAGAATATAAAAACATGAAGGGAGTGAAATATAATGGCTCATAAGAAAGGTCAAGGTAGTGTTAAGAACGGAAGAGACAGTGAGTCAAAACGTCTTGGACTAAAGAGAGCTGATGGTCAAGTTGTTCCAGCTGGAAACATTCTAGTAAGACAAAGAGGAACAAAATTCCATCCAGGAAAAAATGTTGGCATAGGAAGCGATGATACTTTATATGCAAAAGTAACAGGAACAGTTAAGTTCGAAAGACTTGGAAGAGATAAGAAACAAGTTAGTGTATATACTGCTGAAGAATTAAAAGCTATGGCAGCTAAAATAGAAGCTCCAAAGGCTGAAAAAGTAGAAAAAAAAGTTGAAAAGAAAACAACAACTAAAAAAGCTACTACAAAAAAAGCAACAGCAGAAAGCAAATAATGTGAAATCCTAATGTTGGAGAAATCCGATGTTAGGATTTTTTGAATATATAAATATTTATATTCAAGAAAAAATAATAGGATTTCGCAGAAGTATTGTAAAATTAAGGCAAATCTTATATAATATATATAGTGAAAAAGTTGAAAATAGAATTCAACTAGATTGAGGTCATTAAGAAGGAATGAAATTATATATGAAGTATCGGACTAACTAAACAATCGTTTAATAAAATAAAATCGCTTATAGAAAAATACAATAAATACACTTTTAAAATTTTTGGCTCAAGAGCAAGAGGGGATTATAAAAAGGAATCTGATATAGACTTGGCAATAATGGATGATGTTGATGCCAAAACAAAGTTTAATATAATGAATGATTTTGATATGATAGAGATACCATATCAAATTGATTTAGTATTTGTTATAGATGTGCAAAAAAAGGAATTTTTGAATTCTATAGAAAGAGATGGTGTGGTATTTGATGAGTAGATTTGAAGAAAGAAAAAAAGATTATAAAAATGCTTTAAATAGGTTAAGAGAGGCTTTACAAGAAGAGCCTACAGAACTTGCAATAGATGGAATTTTACACAGATTTGAGTTTACTTTTGAGCTTGCATGGAAAACTATTAAAGACTATTTAGAATATATGGGAATTTCAGAGAAGACTGGAAGTCCCAGAGAAAATATTCAACTGGGATTTAAGCATGGAATTATAAGTGATGGTGAATTATGGATTGAAATAATGTTGGCTAGAAATTCATTAGCTCATATTTATGATGAACAACAATCAAGAGAAGTTTATGGGAATATTAAAAGCAAATATATAATGGCTTTTGAAGCGTTGGATAAAGTTTTTGACAATGCTTTATAGAGTTTAATCTAACACTTAGAGGGAGGAATTTGATTAAGTATGGAAAAAGTAAAGAGAATTTTAACAGGAGATAGACCAACAGGAAAACTTCATATAGGTCATTATTTTGGCTCTTTAAAGAAGAGGGTAGAAATGCAAGATTCAGGTTTATATGATCCATATATTTTAATTGCCGATGTGCAAGCATTAACAGATAATTTTAACAATCCAGATAAAGTAAGAAAAAATGTAAGAGAAGTTGCAATGGATTATTTATCTGTTGGAATAGACCCTGAAAAGACAACAATATATATTCAATCTATGATACCAGAAGTTGCTGAACTTACAGTGTTTTACTCTAATTTAGTAACTATTGCAAGGCTAGAAAGAAATCCAACTGTTAAAACAGAAATAGCTCAAAAAAGAGATGTATTCGGAGAAAGTGTTACATATGGATTTTTAGGATATCCAGTAAGCCAAGCAGCTGATATAACATGTTTCGAAGGCGAATTAGTCCCAGTTGGGGAAGATCAGTTACCATTAATTGAACAGTGCAGAGAAATTGTTAGAAAATTTAATTCTATCTATGGAGATGTTTTAATAGAACCAGAAGCAGTTTTATCATCAGCCAAAAGAATAAAAGGCTTAGACGGAAACGAGAAAATGGGAAAATCTTTAGGAAATGCAATATATTTATCTGATAGCGAAGAAGAAATAACCAGAAAAGTTATGAGCGCTGTAACAGATCCAAAGAGAATAAAAAAAGACGATTTAGGAAACCCTGATGTATGCATGGTTGCATACTATCACAATTTATTCTCAACAAAAGAAGAATATGAAAACGTATGCACAGAATGTAGGGCAGGAAGCCGTGGCTGTGTAGCTTGTAAAAAACAACTAGCTCATAACATAATAGAAACTTTAAGACCAATTAGAGAAAAGAGAAAATATTATGAAGACCATCCAGAAATAGTAGATAAAATACTGATGGAAGGAACAGCAAAGGCTCAAAAAGTCGCACAAGAGACGATGAAAAAAGTAAAGAAAGCAATGAAATTAGATTATTTCGCCCACTATGGATGTCCCTTTTTGGGCGAAAAGAATGAGAGGAATAAAATAATGTTTACAGATTATGCAAAAATTTATGTAAGCTCTGGAAAGGGAGGAAATGGTGCAGTGTCTTTTAGAAGAGAAAAGTACATTGCTGCAGGTGGCCCTGACGGGGGAGATGGAGGAAAAGGTGGAGATGTTTATTTTGAGGTTGATCAAGATAGCAACACACTTATAGATTTTAGATACAAGAAAAAGTTTAAGGCTCAAAATGGTGAAAACGGAGAAGGTGCACGTAAATCTGGAAAGAGTGGAGAAGACTTATATATTAAAGTACCAATTGGAACTGTTGTAAAAGATGCTAAGACAGAAGAAATTTTAGCTGATATGTCTGAAAAGGGACAAAAGACTCTTGTATTACATGGTGGAAGAGGAGGCAGAGGAAATACGCATTTTGCTACTTCTACTAGACAAGCTCCTAGATTTTCACAAGGTGGAGAAGAAGGAGAAGAAAAAGAAATTATACTTGAGTTAAAATTACTTGCTGATGTTGGATTAATAGGATATCCAAGTGTTGGAAAATCAACGATACTGTCTGTTGTAACAGCAGCAACTCCAAAGATTGCAGACTATCACTTTACAACACTAGAACCTAACTTAGGAGTTGTTAAGCCTGAATATGGAGAAAGCTTTGTAATAGCAGATATTCCAGGATTAATTGAAGGTGCAAGTGAAGGAACTGGTCTTGGAATTCAATTTTTGAGACATATAGAAAGAACAAGGCTTTTATTACATGTAATAGATGTTTCTGCAGCAGAAGGACGTGACCCGGTTGAGGACTATTATGTAATAAACAAAGAACTTGAAAAATACAGTAAAAAGCTTGCTCAGAGAAAACAAATAATAGTTGCAAATAAAATTGATGCAATGCAAGATTCGACTTTATATGAAAGATTGGAGAAACTTGCTAAGGAAAAAGGTTTGGAAATATTTAAGATATCTGCTGCAACTGGTGAAGGGGTAAAAGAATTAATGCATGAAGTTGCAAAGGTATTAAAGACATTACCAAAAGAGCAAATAGTAGAGGAAACTACTCCAAGGAAGGTATATAGATTAGAAGAGGAAGAACCATATACAATCACAAGAAAAGATGATATGTTTGTTGTAGATGGTCCTGCAATAAGAGAATTAATGAGAAAAGTAAATATGGAAGATAATGAATCTTTATATTACTTCCAAAAACGTTTATCTGAATTAGGAGTAAATCAAAAGCTGAAAGATGCAGGAGTACAAGAAGGTGACACAGTAAAAGTATTTGATTATTTGCTAGAATGGGAAGATTAGTTTGAAAAAATTACAAACTTCTGTTTGACAAACGCCTTTTTTTATGATAATATAGTTGCAGAAATTATTTTAGGAGTGATTAGTATGGCTAGAAAAAGAGATCCTTTAGAGTTAAATAAAAGGGAAAAAGACATTCTAAAATTCATAGAAACTGAATTAAATGAAAATGGATATCCACCATCAGTAAGAGAAATAGGAAAGGCTGTAGGTCTAAAATCAACAGCTACGGTACATTCGTATTTAGGAAGACTAGAAGATGGAGGATATATATCAAGGAAAGATAAAAAAGGTAGAACATTACAGCTTATAAGAGGCGGTAAACCTTACAAACCAGCACAATCAGAAGATAAAAGTGTATATTCTGGTAAAGAAATGGTAGAAGTACCTGTTGTTGGAAGAATAACTGCAGGAGCTCCAATTTTAGCTGTAGAAAATATAACAGATACATTCCCAATACCACTAGACTTTATTGGTAATAGTGACTGTTTTATGCTTACTGTTAGAGGAGAAAGCATGATAGAAGCAGGAATTATGAATGGTGATTATATTCTTGTAAAAAAACAAAGCACAGCAGAGAATGGTGAAATCGTTGTGGCTTTAATAGATGATGAAGCAACTGTAAAAACATTCTACAAGGAAAAAGATCACATAAGACTACAACCAGAAAACTCTACAATGGATCCTATAATAGTACCAAATTGTGAGATATTAGGAAAAGTTGCTGGAGTATTTAGAAAATTATAAAACAATAGACAAAGATATTTAAGGTTATAGTTGGAGTAATAAATTATGAGTAGATTAAAAACATTTGGAAAATATCTTTTAATGTTTGTGGCATTTTATATTTTTGTAACAGTTGCATCAATTGGCTTTATAAAAGGTACATACGAGACAATGGAACAGAATGTTTATTCGAGCGATGAAATACAGATTGAAGTTGAAGAAGCAAAATCAACATTTGTTAATGGATATGTAAAAGGAAAACTAACCAATAATAGTGATTCAGATATACATTCGAAATATGTTAAGATTAATTTCTTGTCTAAGAAAGGTAATGTGATTTTGACAAAATATATTGATATAGACGAATTGAAAGCAAAAGAAACAAAAAACTTTACCATAAACTTTGAGGCAGAGAATATAAAATCATTTAATATGAGTGTAACAGACGAATATGTACAAGAAAAATCTGATGTGCAACTAATTAATTTAGAAGATGCAGAAAACGAAGAAATAAAAAGTATATCGATATTTTTATCAGCAATCATACTATTAAAATATGTAATTTTATAACAATAATAAACGGAAAAATAAAAGCAGAAAAAACTGGAAATAAAGTTAATCTGACTTTTATTTTATTTTTTATAAGTATTTATATAAAATGCAGTAAAAGGTTTGAAATTTACTAAAATGTGTAATATAATTGTAACAGTTTAGCAATAATCAGAATTGAAAGGAAGATACTGATGTTAGAATTTGGACAAGATATAGGCATAGATTTAGGAACAGCCACAGTTATTGCATACGTTAAAGGAAAAGGTATAGTTTTAAGAGAACCATCAGTGGTTGCTGTAGACAAAGATACAGGTGATGTACTTGCTGTTGGAAAAGAAGCAAGAAGAATGTTAGGAAGAACACCGGGAAACATAATTGCAACAAGACCATTAAGAGATGGAGTTATATCAGATTACACAGTTACAGAAAAAATGTTAAAGTATTTTATAAATAAAATATGTGGAAAGTATATTTTTGCACCAAGAATAATGATTTGTGTACCATCAAGAGTTACAGAAGTTGAGAAAAGAGCAGTTATTGATGCAGCATCACAAGCCGGAGCAAGAAAAGTATATCTAATTGAAGAACCACTTGCAGCAGCAATAGGAGCAGGCTTAGATATATCAAAGCCGTGCGGTAATATGGTAGTAGATATTGGTGGAGGAACAACTGATATTGCAATTATCTCTTTAGGTGGAACGGTTATAAGCACATCAATCAGAGTTGCTGGAGATAAATTCGATGAGTCGATAGTCAAATATGTAAAAAAGAAGCATAATATCATGATAGGCGAAAGAACGGCAGAAGATTTAAAAATAAACATAGGATGTGTATATCCCAAAATACAGGATGCAGAAATGGAAATTAGGGGAAGAGATTTAATAACTGGCTTACCAAAGACAGTTACAGTATATTCAAGTGAAATGCTTGAGGCGCTAACCGAGTGTGCAGAGCAAATTGTGGAAGCTGTTCATTCAATATTAGAAAAAACACCACCAGAATTATCTGCAGATATAAGTGATAGAGGAATATACATGACTGGCGGAGGATGCCTTATAGATGGACTAGATAAATTATTGCAAGAGAGAACAGGAATAAATGTAATGGTAGCACAAGACTCTGTTTCGTGTGTAGCACTAGGAACTGGCAAGGCGTTAGATAATTTAGACGTTCTAGATGGTAAGAAGAGATTAAAAAAATAAACTGACTATATGTTCGAAAATATTGCAAGTAATACTAAAAATATAGTATAATTTTGAATATATTGAATTTTTTAAAGGTGAAATAAATGAATAAAACAAAAAGAAAAATATTCGAAACATCGATGAAACTATTTGCAGAAAAAGGATATGATGCAACTAGCATAGAAGAAATAACTGCAAATGTTGGAGTGGCAAAAGGAACACTGTATTATCACTTTTCAAGCAAAGAAGAAATCTTTCAATTTTTAATTGAAGAGGGAGTGAAACTATTAAAAAACAGTGTTGAAATTAAAACTGAAAAATTGGAAAGCTCAATGTGGAGCTGTTCGGCTGATTTCTGCTTGTCCGCAAGCTCGGCTTTATGCTTCTCGATTGCCGCATTGCATGAGCTTATCTTCTCATTTAGCTCCCTGTCAATCCGCTCAGACTCAGAAAGTGCCACCTTGCATGCATCAATCTCCGCATTTATCCGGGTTACCGTATTCTCAATCTCATCGGATTCACGCTTACTGTTTGTGTAGGCACGGTTTAATTCTTCCTGCTTTTTAGAAGCCGTATCAAGATTCATTGCAGCTGTATTCTCTGCCAGCTGCTTATCCTGTATTGCCGCCTTTATCTGCTCGATTTCTGTCCGTAATGCGCCAAGCTGCTCTCTTGCGGCTGTAAGCTGTTCCTCACTCTTTTTAAGTTCTGCCTCCTTTACCGAAACGGAAGCCTCCAGCTCCTCTATCTCTCTCCGGCGTCCAAGAAGATTGCTGCTGTTCTTAAACGCACCACCGGACATGGAACCTCCCGGACTTAACATATCTCCCTCAAGAGTTACTATCCTGAGTGAATGGTTATGCCGCCTTGCTATGGCAAGAGCATTGTCTATATTGTCGACGACCAGTATTCTTCCAAGAAGATACCGTGCAAGCTCTGTAAATTCACTGTCACATTCCACAAGCTGATTGGCAAAGCCTACTGCACCATTCTCCCTGGTCAGCGACGAATCTACCCTTATATCCCTGCCGCTTATAGCCGAAAGAGGAAGAAATGTAGCGCGTCCGAACTTATTCTGCTTCAAAAAAGCAATAAGGCCCTTTGCCGTCTCCTCATTGTCAGTTACAATATTCTGGATAGTTCCGCCTAACGCTGTCTCTATGGCGGTCTCATACTGCTTTTTTGTCTTAATGATATCTGCTACAACACCACGAATCCCCGGTTCTTTTGCTTTCTGCTCCATAACTC
>ENA-ORMN01000239-ORMN01000239.1-human-gut-metagenome-genome-assembly--contig:-NODE-239-length-68102-cov-4.672491_pt1 | contig 68102 bp, 60 predicted proteins | sample MGYA00242102_ERZ508993 | MGnify/ENA primary metagenome ERZ508993 (study PRJEB26280, sample SAMEA2338770) | human gut metagenome | biome: human gut; feature: human-associated habitat; material: faeces...
CTGGCAGGATGATTATGCGTTCCTTCTGCCTTTTTCAGAAATTTCTCAGATTTTTGAGGAAATGCTGGAGGGTAGTCTGACGATAGATGCTGGAGTCCTTACGGGAGATCTGAATATATCTGAGGTGCGCCTGGGGTATGTGAGGGTCATCAGCAAGGATCTTCTGCAGGAAGACAGCAACGTTACCACAGAGAACGGAGTGGAGGTCTATACAGGTGTTCTGGTGCCTGCCTGGAGCTTTATCGGGACAGCCACGGGCTCTGTGGCGGAGGCCTACGGCGTGGAAGAAGGGACGAGAATCAGCTACATGACTATCAATGCCACTGATGGAAGTATCATCGGGAACTAAAGAAGGAGGAGCCTTTATGAAAAGCAGAGTTTTGCAGAGAAGGGAAGCAACGACAGTGTGTGCCGTGGAAGAAAAAGAAGCGAAAAAATTCCCGTACAGCTTTTACGATATGCTTTTCTTTTTCTTCTTCTACGCCTGCGCAGGCTGGATCTGCGAGGTGATATTTGCATTCTTCCGCACCGGCGGCGCATTTATCAACCGTGGATTTCTGACCGGTCCGGTGTGTCCTATTTACGGATTCGGGATTCTTGCCGTGCTGTTGCTTTGCGAACCGTTCCGGAAAAAGCCGCTTGCGGTCTTTGCACTTTCCGCCACCGCTACTACGGCGCTGGAGCTTGTGGTCGGCGTGACGTCGGTCAGACTTCTGCATACCCGGCTTTGGAACTATTCGTATATGCCGCTGAACCTTGACGGGCATATCTGCCTTGCGTTTTCGCTGATCTGGGGCGTGGCTTGCCTGGCAATCTTTTACGGGATCCACCCTCTTGTAGCCCGGCTGGTGAAAAAGATTCCCCGCAGGGTGGGAATGGTAATCCTGTTCGTGTGTTCCGCCGCCATTCTCGGCGACCTGGCGGTTCATGGTATTCAGATCATCCGTGCCAATTTCCCGCAGTTGTCGTTTGAAATGCTTTTACACCATGCGGAAAACGTCCGTGACCTGCCGGGAAATCTGGATTGAGGCTTGCGTACATAAATATTTCTGAAAATACGATACCCCCGGGTGCGTGAAAAAGCACCCGGGGGTATCGTCATAATATGTATTCAGATCTCGGTCTTTTGCAGAAAGTCCCGGAACAATGCGTCCTGAAGACGGCGCAGAAGCTCGGGAGAGCGCCCTCCCACCGGGATCCCGTCCACCGACACGGCGGGGCGGCAGAGCGTTCCGGACGAGGTCACGATGACTTCCCGTGCACGCATCAGCTCCTCCACGGTGTACGGTTCTTCATAGACCGGCACGCCGAATTCCCGGCAGGTCCGGAGAAAATGCCCTCTTGCAATGCCCGCAAGGATCAAATGATCCGCCGGAGCGGTTTTTACGCTTCCGTCCTCCTGAATGATGGAGATGTTGGAGTGTGCACATTCGGTCACACGACCCGAACGGTGGAAGATCGCCTCATCCGCCCCCCGGCGCTGTGCTTCCTGCGAGGCGAGCACGGTGGGCAACAGATTCAGCGTTTTCATGTGGCAGAAATAAAACCGTTTGTCCTCCACGGTGATGAGCTTCATCGGTTCGTAGGTGCTGGCAAGCTTTTTGGGGCGTATCGTGACCCATATGTTTCCGCACAGCTCCTCCTCGGGCGCATGGGCACGCATTGCCGTTCCCCGGGATACCTGCCAGTACAGGAGCTGCTCGTGCGAGTCCACCTTGCGGACAAGCTCCGAAAGCAGCTGCAGAAATTCCTCCTTGGTCAGCGGGATCCGGATGCCAAGCTCTCGGGCGCTTTCGTAGAGCCGGTCCATGTGCTCCTCTGCTGAGTAGATCCGGTAGTTCCGCACGTATGCCACCTCAAAGATTCCGTCTCCGAAGTAGCAGGCACGGTCGTTCATAGGCACGGTCATGGTTTCCAGAGGACCGTAAGTTCCGTTATAATATCCGAGATTTTCCATTCAGATAGCCTCCCTGAAAGCGATTCGTTACCCGTCGGCACGGGCAGGGCGCACAGCCCTTATTGGATTTTTATGATAAAGAAACAAAATCTATTCCACTTCTGTTATTATAGCACAGCCGCACGGGAATGTCAAGGAAAGCGAGGACGGAAGTTCCGGTTTTTTTGCATGGCGGCGCCGGGGTATAACGGTGTGCTTTTGCGGGAACGCTAAGGGCAGAGAAAAATGCCGGAGGTGGAATTTGAAAGACGTTCACAGACGCCGCCGGGAGTGTGCGCAGGAGGGACTTTTTCTGGACGCCATGACCCTGCCCATGCAGAGTGCGCTTGGCTTGTACCGGGGGTATTGCGAAGGGGAAGAGGAGGCGGATGAAAATTTTTCGGAAAAATTTGAAAAAACCTCTTGACAAAGTGAAAACTGTGGTATATAATATCGTCATAAACAGCAAAGGCGCTGTGAGTACAGATGTGCACTCATGGTGCCTTGTCTTGTATTTGCAGTGCAGATGTTGAAAGAATAATCATACGAGGTGATCAAACATGAAGAGCGTTCCCGAGATGTTCGGAAGTCTGGTGTTCAACGACGACGTGATGAGAGAGCGGCTTCCCAAAGAAGTCTACAAATCCCTCACAAAGACGATTGCCACCGGTAAGACCATTGATGCGTCCATTGCCGACGTGGTTGCAAACGCCATGAAGGACTGGGCAATCGAAAAGGGTGCTACCCACTATACCCACTGGTTTCAGCCGCTGACCGGCGTGACTGCCGAAAAGCATGACTCCTTTATTTCCCCCGTCGGAAATTGCAAGGTGGTTATGGAGTTCTCCGGCAAAGAGCTGATCAAGGGTGAACCGGATGCTTCTTCTTTCCCCTCCGGCGGTCTGCGTGCAACCTTTGAAGCAAGAGGATACACCGCATGGGATCCCGCATCCTACGCTTTCGTCAAGGACGGTACCCTCTACATTCCCACCGCATTCTGTTCTTATACCGGAGAAGCGCTGGATACCAAGACCCCGCTGCTTCGTTCCATGGACGCCATCAACACGCAGGGCTTGCGGATTCTCCGCCTGTTCGGCGATACCACTGCCAAGCGGATCTGCACCACGGTCGGTGCCGAGCAGGAATATTTCATCATCGACAAGGAAATGTTCGATCAGAGAAAGGACCTGCTGTACACCGGAAGAACCCTGTTCGGCGCACCCGCTCCCAAGGGACAGGAGCTGGAGGATCACTACTTCGGTCCGCTGAAGTCCCGGATCAGCGCCTATATGGCAGATCTCGACGAGGCGCTGTGGAAGCTCGGCATCAACGCCAAGACCAAGCACAACGAGGTGGCTCCCGCTCAGCATGAGCTGGCACCGATTTACGCTACCACCAATATGGCGGTTGACCAGAACCTGCTCATTATGGAGTATATGAAGAAGACCGCCGAGAAGCACGGCTTGGTCTGCCTGCTCCACGAAAAGCCCTATGCGGGTGTCAACGGCTCGGGCAAGCACAACAACTGGTCGATCTCCACCGATTCCGGCAAGAACCTGCTGGATCCCGGAAAGACCCCGGCGGAGAACGTCAAATTCCTGCTGGTCCTCGCCGCCATTGTCAAGGCAGTGGACGATTATCAGGAGCTGATGCGGATCTCGGTTGCCTATGCGGGCAACGATCACCGTCTCGGTGCCAACGAAGCGCCTCCCGCTATCGTGTCCATCTTTGTGGGTGAGGAGCTGGAGAACATCATTCAGGCGCTGATCAGCGGCAAGGCGTACAAGGGCGCCGGCGCCGGCATCATGGATCTTGGTATTCCCTCGATCCCAACTTTCCGCAAGGATACCACCGACCGCAACCGGACCTCTCCCTTTGCGTTTACCGGAAACAAGTTTGAGTTCCGTATGCTTGGCTCCTCGCAGAACATCGCTATGCCGAACATCGTGCTGAATACGGCGGTTGCCGAAAGCTTCCGTCAGTTTGCCGACGTTCTGGAAAAGGCAGATGACTTTGATGCGGCAGTTGCCAGAATCATCAAGGATACCTTTACCGAGCATCAGAGAATCATCTTTGACGGCAACGGATATTCCGAGGAATGGGAGCACGAGGCGGAGCGCAGAGGACTGCTGAACCTCAAGACCTCCGTGGACGCTTACAAGCTGTTCAACCTGCCGAAGAACGTAAAGCTCTTTACCGAGCACGGCGTGATGAGCGAGGTGGAGTTGAACTCCCGTGAGGATATCCTCTTTGAGAACTACTCCAAGCTGATCAACATCGAAGCGCTGACCATGATCGAAATGGCAAGCCGGGATATCATTCCGGCAGTGGGCGCCTACATTTCGGAGCTTGCGAGAACGGCGGCAAACGTGCTGGCAGTCCTGCCCGAATCCCCCTGCCTTGTGGAAAAGACGCTGATCAAAAAGCTGTCCGCTCTCAACGAAAAGGCATACGAGGATCTGGAAGCGCTGAAGCGTGTGGATGCCGAAGCGGCGGCTATCGGAGACGTGGTCACCTGCGCCGAGGCATACCGTGACAAGGTCATCCCGGCAATGAACGCACTGCGGGAGAGCGTGGACGCAATGGAGACGCTGACCGCCGCCGAGTATTGGCCTCTGCCTACATACGGCGACATGATGTTCCGCATCTGAGGCAATTTCATAACAGACACAAGGGCGTGTCATCTGCAGAAAATTCTGCGGATGCACGCCCTTTTTACATACAGATTATATTTGATTTTCAATCGGAGGAATCGGAAAAATGGAAGCATTATTTGAAAAGCTGAACAGTGAAATATTCGGCATATGGTTTCTGATCGGCGCCGCCTTTGTGTTCTTTATGCAGGCAGGCTTTGCCATGGTGGAAACCGGATTTACCCGGGCGAAGAACGCCGGAAACATCATCATGAAAAACCTGATGGACTTCTGTATCGGCACCCCGATCTTTGCGGTGCTCGGATTTTCCATTATGATGTCGGAAAACTACCTGTTCGGCGTGATCGGCGTACCTAACCTGAAGATCTTCACGTCCTGGTCGGACTTCCCGTGGAGCATTTTCGTATTCAACCTGGTGTTCTGCGCCACGGCGGCAACCATCGTGTCCGGCGCTATGGCAGAGCGTACCAACTTCATTTCCTACTGCGTGTATTCTGCGGCGATCAGTGCCTTTGTGTACCCGATCGAGGCAGGGTGGGTCTGGAACTCGCAGGGCTGGCTTGCCAAGCTCGGTTTCCTGGACTTCGCAGGTTCTGCCGCCATTCACTCGGTGGGTGGTGTGACTGCCCTGATCGGCGCTATCATGCTTGGTCCGAGAATCGGAAAATATGTGCGTGACAAGAGCGGAAAGGTGACAAAGGTCAACGCCATTCCCGGTCACTCCATTCCGCTTGGCGCTCTGGGTTGCTTTATCCTCTGGTTTGGCTGGTACGGCTTCAACGGCGCCGCCGCAACCGACGGTCCGACGCTTGCCAAGATCTTCGTTACGACAACGCTTGCCCCTGCCGTGGCAACGGTAACCTGTATGATCTTTACCTGGATCAAGAACGGCAAGCCCGATGTTTCCATGTGTCTGAACGCATCTCTTGCGGGTCTTGTCGCCATTACTGCCGGATGTAACGTAGTGGATGCCCTCGGCTCCATGATCATCGGTCTGGTGTCCGGTTTCCTTGTGGTGCTTGTGGTGGAACTGCTTGACCTCAAACTGCACATCGACGACCCCGTGGGCGCTGTCGGCGTTCACCTGGCAAACGGTATCTGGGGCACGCTTGCCGTCGGTCTGTTCCATACCGAAAACGGTTTGTTCTACGGCGGCGGTGCAAAGCAACTGGGAATCCAGGCACTGGGAATCAGCTCGATTCTGCTGTGGACGATCGTCTGCATGGTTCCGATCTTCCTTCTGATCAATAAAGTGTTCGGGCTTCGTTGCTCTGCCGAGGATGAGCTGGAGGGTCTGGACAGCGCCGAGCACGGACTGCCTACCGCCTATGCCGGATTTGCTATGGAGGTGGATAAGTACACCTCCGGACATGACGTTCCCGTGGTGGTCAGCGGCGACGTGCCGATGGCGGAAGCGGTGGAAGTCCGCAACATTCCGGTTCCCGCCGATCCGTCGGAGGTTGCCGCCGGAAAGCCTAAGATGACCAAGGTGGAAATCATCTGCCGGGAGCGGATGTTTGAGGCTCTGAAAAACGCCATGATGGAGATCGGCATTACCGGTATGACGGTGACGCACGTAATGGGATGCGGTATCCAGAAGGGTAAGCCGGAGTATTACCGTGGCGTAGAGATCGAACCGACGCTTCTGCCCAAGATCCAGGTGGAAATGGTCGTCAGCAAGGTTCCGGTCCGCACGGTGATCGAAACGGCGAAGAAAACGCTTTACACGGGGCATATCGGAGACGGTAAGATCTTTGTGTACAACGTGGAAAACGTGGTCAAGATCCGCACGGCGGAAGAAGGCTACGATGCACTTCAGGACTGAGTAAGTGCAAAAGGTGTCAGACCTTTCCGGAAAGAATGGTCTGACACGGGAAATAAAAAATCAGGCTGGACGGCGATACACCGTTCAGCCTGATTTGGTTTATTCTTCGTCGGAGCCGCCCTCCGAGGGGGACTCCAGCGTGCCGTCCATGACACGGCGCATAAATTCTTCCATGGTGATCAGTACCCGCCGGGGCTTGTTGCCGTCCGGTCGGCTGACATATCCCATTTCTTCCATAGTGTCGATGATCTTTGCCGCACGTCCGTAACCGATGCCCAGCTTTCTCTGCATCAGGGAGGTGGAAATTTTCTGGGTCTCAATGGCAAGCTTCACGGCTTCCCGGAATTTGGGGTCGCCGCCCTCTACGCCGTCAAGCGCATCGGTATCCGCTCCGGGTGCTCCGGCACCTTTCTTGCCCATGCCACATTTTGCCGCTTCTTCTTCGATCCGGTTGATGAAGTCGTTGTTGTAGCGTGCTTTGGCGTTGTTTTCCTTCAGGAAGGACACGATGCTTTCCACTTCGCTTTCGCTGACAAAGGCACCCTGCACACGCATCGGCTTGGCGGCGCCTACCGGCGCAAACAGCATATCGCCACGACCGATCAGCTTTTCGGCGCCGGCAATATCAATGATCGTCCGGGAGTCTACCTGAGAGGCGACCGTGCAGGCGATACGGGAGGGAATGTTGGCTTTGATCAGACCGGTGATGACATCCACCGACGGACGCTGGGTACCGATGATGATGTGAATACCGGCGGCACGTGCCTTCTGCGCCAGGCGGCAGATGGAGGATTCCACCTCGTCGGGCGCCGTCATCATCAGGTCGGCAAGCTCGTCGATAATGATGACCATGTGGGGCATATGCTCCTTGCAGGGGTCGTTTTCGGTAACGGCGTTGTAGGTGCCGATGTCACGGACGCCGACTTCCTCGATCAGCTCAAACCGGCGCTCCATTTCCGCCACGGCGGAGGCGAGCGCACCGGCAGCCTTTTTGGGGTCGCTTACGATCGGCGCATACAGGTGGGGAATATCCTTGTAAATATTGAATTCCACCTTTTTCGGGTCGATCAGGATCAGTTTGACCTCTTCCGGCTTTGCCTTGTACAGGATACTGATGATGATACTGTTGATACACACCGACTTACCCATACCGGTAGCGCCGGCAATCAGCAGGTGGGGCATCTTGGCAATGTCGAAATAGATCGGATTTCCGCCTACGTCCATGCCGAGGCAGGAGGTCAGCCGGCTCTTGGCTTCCTTGAACTTCGGATTTTCGATCAGGTCCCGCAGATAAACGGTTGCCCGGTTGCGGTTCGGCACCTCAATGCCTACGGCGGGCTTGTTGGGAATCGGCGCTTCAATCCGCACGCCGGAGGTGGCAAGGTTCAGTGCAATGTCGTCCACAAGGTTTGCAATTGCCCGCACCCGGACGCCGGCGTTGGGCTTCAGCTCGTAACGGGTGATCGTGGGACCTCTGGAATAGGTGATCTCCTGAATTCCGATCTTGAAGCTTTTCAGGGTTTCCACCAGCTTCTGCGCATTTTCTTTCAGCTCGGCGGAGTAGTCCACGTCGGTCCGGTCGGTGTTTTCTTTCAGAAGCTCCACCGGCGGGAACACATAGGGCGTTGCCGCCTCCTCCGGTTCTTCCTCCTCGGGTGCTTCTCCCTCATCCGGGGTGATCGCCGCCATATCCGAGAGAAGCTCATCCTGTCCGATGGGGTTCAGGTCGATCTCCGGAGCGTTGCCGGGCTTTTCGGTTTCCGGCTTCAGCTTGGCGGAACGGACGATATCCTCCACCGAAAAAGCGTATTCGTTTTTGTTGAAGGTGTCGTCGGCAGCGGCGTAATCCTTGCCCTCCTCCGCATGGAACAGGGGCGTGCCCTCCGGATCCTTGAAGACCGGCTCCGGCTCGGGATCCTTGAATACGGTTGCCGGTTTCGGCTCCTTGAATACGGTGGTCGGCTCGGCGGGCGCCGGCTGCTCCGGCAGCGGTTCGGGCTTCAGATCCTCACTGCCTACGGCGGCAATGTCGTCTGCCGACATGGAGCGGGTGCGCTTTCCGGTAGGAGCGGCAGGCGTCGCAACTTCCCGTGCGGGCTTTGCCGGAGGTGCGGCTTCCGCTTTGCTGGCGGCAAGCCGGCTGAGGTGCTGTTGCTCCTCAATGCGGAGCTGTTCCGCCTGCTGTTCATATGCCGCCTGGCGGATCTCCCGCTCTTCCCGGCGCATGGCACGGTTGTACTGAATCTTCGTGATGATATAATCGGGCGTCAGTCCCAGCATCAGGAGCACGAAAAGCACGAGCAGAGTGATGAGGATGACGAGCGAAGCGACCTTCTGGAAGCAGATAATCATGGCGGCGGCAATCAGGTTGCCAAGCAGTCCGCCGTGGAAATATTCGCCGTCTTCCCACCAGTATTCGGTAGCGTAGCTCCAGCCGGGGTAGGAATCGGCGGCGATGACGCCGATCACGGCGGAAAAGATCAGAATGGACAGAAGGGTCATCACCGTCTGCATGATCATCCGGCGGTGCGATTTTTCATAGCTGAAAAACTGCTCGCTCTCCACACTGCGGTCGGCGTTTTTCCATTTCAGGCGGAAAAGGATCCACCGGACCCCGATGTATCCCAGCGCCGCCGGCAGGAGAAAAGCTCCCATGCCGAGCAGACTGCAGAAGAACATCTGGATCACGTAGCCGACCACGCCTGCTCCCTGGTCCATGTCCAGAAGACAGACGGTGACGAAAAAGATCGCCAGAAGCAGGGCGAATACGACGAGCAGATACGGAACGAACGCCGCCGCACCGCCGCTCTTTTCCGGCGGCGTTTTTTTCTGCGGTGGCTTGTCCTTGCCGGGGGACGGTTGATTTTTCGGCATTTTTTTATTGTCCGGTGCCTTTTTGGGGGCGGCTTTGGCTTTTCCGGATTTTTCAGGCATAGATAAAGACCTCCGAAATACAGAATGTGTCGTGGAAAAATGTATAAGGCAAAAAAGTGCGGGAAAAACTGTAAGGAGAAAGCGGGGAAGTCGGCGCACTTTTGGCTACATATATTTAATTATAGCATACTCTGCCGGAAGTTGCAAGCGGTTTTCGGATATTTTGCAATTTTACGCCGGCGGAAATACGGGGGTGGCGGAAAATGATATCGGTAAAGGATAAAAGCAAAACGGCGGCGGTCGTACTGCCGCTCATCGGTCTGGCTTCCGGCTTTATCAACGGGCTGTTCGGTGCCGGCGGCGGGATCCTCGTGGTGCTGGGACTTCGCTATCTGCTGGACGGGCAGAGCGACGGGCGGGACGTGTATGCCAATGCGCTGTGCGCCATGCTTCCCACCTCGGCGGTGTCCTGCATCCGGTATGCGGCAAACGGCAATCTTTCGGCAAAGGGCTTCGGCGTTTACGCCGTTGCGGCGATCGCCGGCGGCATTGTGGGCGGATTTTTGCTGGGAAAGCTGAAAACCGGCTTTCTGAAAAAGCTGTTTGCGGCGCTGGTGATCTACTCGGGTATTCTGATGGTGATACGGTAAGGGGGAAGAAAAAATGGTGGTTACCATGATCGTGGCATTTCTGATTTCGGTACTTTCGGGGCTGGGCGTCGGGGGCGGGAGCCTTTTGGTCATTTATCTTTCGGTGTTTACCGACACGCCGCAGCTGACGGCGCAGGGCATCAACCTGCTGTTCTTTTTGTTTTCCGCCGGCTCCTCGATCCTCATTCATATCCAGAAGCGGCAGATCTTCCCGATGGTGATCCTGGTGCTTGCCGCCACGGGTATCGTAGGCTCACTCGGCGGCTTTGCCCTTGCCGCCCGGATGGAGGAGGGCTTTTTGCGGAAAATTTTCGGCGTGATGCTGGTGATATGCGGAATTTTTTCGTTGCGTGGCGGCTCGGAGAAAAAAACTTCCGGATGATCGGAAGAAAAATCGGCTTGTGGGATTGACGGGAGCGGAATAATTTGTTATAATAGATAAAATAGTCTCAGACGGAAAAAGAAAGGATATCTGAAAAATGGGAGACAAAATACAAATTCTGCTCGCCATGATCGGCTACATGGCGATCGTGATCCTGATTGGCGTATATTTTGCCAAGAAGGCACAGGCAAACTCGGACAGCTACTTTTTGGGAGGGCGTTCGCTGGGTCCGTGGGTTGCCGCAATGAGCGCCGAAGCGTCGGACATGAGCGGATGGCTGCTCATGGGACTGCCCGGCGTGGCTTACTGGTGCGGTATCGCCGATGCGGCGTGGACCGCTATCGGTCTTGCCTTGGGCACCTACATAAACTGGCTGTTGGTTTCCAAGCGGCTCCGTGCATACTCGGTGGTTTCCGGGGACGCCATTACGGTTCCGGATTTTCTGAGCAACCGGTTCCATGAAAAGAAAAAGGTCGTGCTTGGCATATCCGCCGTGTTCATCCTGATCTTCTTCACGGTTTATGCGGCAAGCTGCTTTGTGACTTGCGGTAAGCTGTTTTCGGGACTTTTCGGTCTTTCCTATCATTCCATGATGATAGCCGGCGCCGCATTCGTTCTGCTTTACACCATTCTCGGCGGATTTCTTGCCGAGAGCGCTTCGGACTTCATGCAGTCGATCGTAATGATCGTGGCGCTCGTGGGCGTGCTGGGCTTCGGCATTTTCCATGCCGGCGGTCTTGGTGCGGTGATCGAAAATGCAAAGTCTATTCCGGGATATTTTTCGCTGACCGGTATGGCGACCCCGCTGACCGGCGAGGACGGCGTTCAGCTTGTAAAAGACGGTTCTCCGCTGTTCGGGGAAGCCGCCGGATACAGCGTGCTTGCTATTCTCTCCACGCTTTCCTGGGGACTCGGCTACTTCGGTATGCCGCAGGTGCTCCTCCGGTTTATGGCGATCCGCAAAGGCTCGGAGCTGAAAAGATCCCGCCGCATCGCCACCGTATGGGTGCTGATCTCCCTGACCGCCGCCGTCACCATCGGCGTGATCGGCAGATACATTCTGCCCACCGACCCGGCGCTGGCTACCCAGAGCGGTGCGGAAAACGTGTTTGCACAGCTTGCTAAGCTTTTATTCCACCCCGTGGTAGCGGGCGTGATTATGGCGGGTATTCTTGCCGCCACCATAAGCTCGTCGGACTCCTATCTGCTGATTGCGGCGTCTGCGGTTTCCAAGAACCTCTTTGAGGGAATTGTCAAGAAGGACGCCACCGACAAGCAGGTTATGCGGGTCTCCCGGATCGTGCTGGTTGTCATTACGCTGATCGGAATGGGAATCGCATGGAACGAAAACAGCATCATCTTCAGGATCGTGTCGTTTGCGTGGGCAGGTTTCGGTGCCACCTTCGGTCCGATCATCCTGTTCTCGCTGTTCTGGAAGCGTACCAACCGTGCCGGAGCGATCGCAGGCATGGTTTCGGGCGGCGTGATGGTGTTTGTATGGAAGCTGTTGCTCAAGCCCATGGGCGGTGTGTTCGGCATCTACGAGCTGCTTCCCGCATTCCTGATCTCCTGCATCTTCATCGTAGTGGTCTCGCTCTGCACGGCAAAGCCGTCGGCGGAGATCGAGGAGGAATTTGAAAAGGTCCGCAATTACAGCGAAGCCTGACAAAATATAAAACATGGCTGGAACTTTGCTGATAGACAAAGTTCCAGCCATGTTCTTTTTTCTTTTAAAGGAAAATGGTTTCGCCGGGGGCGATGGAAACGATTTTGGAGTTGTAGAGGAACCACAGGGTGCGGTTGGTGGGATTGTGCATCCGGGAACCGTCCACCGAGCAGTAGAGCCGCTTGAAGTCAGCGATGTAATCGTAGATCTCCAGGTTGTTTGCGTACCAAATCGAATCCTTGCCGCCGGTCAGCTCGGCAAATTTTTCGATGACGTCCCAGTTTCCGTCCGCCTCAAACTCATAGCTGTGTCCCCACAGGTAGAAGAGCATGGGCGTTCTGTTTTCAGGGGCGTTCAGGAATTTCTGCGCCAGGGGCATCAGGTTCGGATTTTTGTGGTGGCAGGTCGCCGGGAGACGGAGCCAGTCGGTGGGAATGTCGAACTTTTCGGTGGAAACGGTGGTGCGGGCATAAGCGATACCGCAACTGCGGAGCACCGAAACCACCTCGTCGCTGAAAGTGCCCATGGGATACGCCATACCACGGACGATCACGCCGAACATCTTTTCCAGATTTTCACGGTCCCGCACGATTTCATAGGCAACGTTGGCGGCGGGCAGAGTCTCCAGAAAGGGGTGTGTCAGCGAGTGCACGGCAACCTCGTGACCGTTTTTGCCGTAAGCCTCGGCAACCTTGGAGGCAGTAAGTCTGCGGTGAATGGTGCCTGCGGGGTAAACCTTGTCTTCAGGGGCAAAGCATCCGCTGTTCAGGTTGAAGGTCGCTTTCAGACCGTAGCGGTCGAGGATCTCCATCAGGTGCAGATCCTGCTCCACGCCGTCGTCGTAGCTGAGGGTCAGCGCTTTTGCACGTCCCTCGGGAAAACGCATAAATAAAGTTTTCATGTTGTTCTTCCTTTTCTGCTTTTGAATTTTTTATACAGATCCCCGTGCGGGGAAAAGTTTTGTATGGTCAGCGGCAGTATTTGAGGATCAGATCGTAGGCGTTGTCGGCGCTGACGATCCGGATATATTCCCGGCTTCTCATGGACGAGAGCGAAAGCCGGCGTACTTGCTCACCCTCCCGGGTGCTGATACCGATATATACCGTTCCGACCGGAAGCTCCGGGCTTCCGCCGCCCGGTCCTGCAAGACCCGTAGCGGAAACGCCGATGTCACTGCCGAGACGCTCTCTGACGCCCCGTGCCATTTCCGCCGCCGTCTGCTCGGATACCGCACCGTATTGCGCCAGCGTCTGTGCGCTGACCCCCAACAGCTTTTGCTTGACCTCGTTCGTGTAGGTCACGCAACCGCCGAGAAAGACGTCGGAGCAACCGGGAATGTCGGTGATGCGCTTGGCGATCAGTCCGCCGGTGCAGGATTCCGCACAGGCAAGCGTGAGCGAGCGGCGATGCAGACTTTCCACTACGGCACGCTCCATGGAGTCGATGTCCACGCCGTAAATGGCGTCGCCGACCGGCGTTTTCCGGATAGTTTCGAGCATGGCGTCGCACATCTGGGTTGCTTTTTCCGCAGTGTCGGCACCCGCCGTGACACGGAGACGGACCTCTCCCTCCTTGCAGTAGGGGGCAACGGTGGGATTTTCGGAGGACACCATCAGGTCACGCAGAACATTTTCCACCGCCGATTCTCCCATGCCGAAAATGTGGATGTTCCGGCTGACCAGCACCGACGCACAGCGTGTGCGGAGATAGGGAAGCACCTCCTCCGAAAAGAGGGGAACCAGCTCCCCGGGGGGACCCGGCAGCATGATGACGGTTTTGTTCTTTTCCTCGTCGCACAGGGCAAGGGCAGGGGCGGTCCCGTAGTGATTGGGGAACACAATGGCGCCCTGCGGCATCATGGCTTGCTTTTTGTTGTTCGGCGTCATGACCCGTCCGGTGCGGCGGAAATATTCCTCAATCGAGCGGAGCGACTCCTCGTGCAACGCCATCGGGCGGTCAAAGCAGGCGGCAACCGTCTCCTTGGTCAGGTCGTCGTAGGTCGGACCCAGCCCGCCGCTTGTAATGACAAGGTCGGCAGAGTCCAGCGCCGAGCGCAGAGCGGCAGTCAGCCGCCCGGGATTGTCGCCTACGGCGGTGTGGCGGTAAACGCCGATGCCGAGGGCGGCAAGCTGTCCGGAAAGATAGGCGGCGTTGGTGTTGACGATATCGCCGAGCAGAAGCTCTGTGCCGACGCACAGGATCTCGGCGGTTCTGATAATCGGTTTCATGGGTCGTCCTTTCTCATTTCCCCGTGCAGGCACGGAGAGCGGCGGGGAGGTAATCGAGGAGATCGGAGGACATCAGCGAGTATTCTCCGAGCTTTGCGGCGGCAAGATCGCCTGCCAGACCGTGCAGATATACACCGAGGGCGGCGGTGTCCGCCAGCGAGAGCGTGCCGTCACGCCCCTGCGCCATCAGCCCGCCGAGAATACCCGCAAGCACGTCTCCGCTTCCTCCGGTCGCCATGCCGCTGTTGCCGGTGGTGTTGCAGAAAACTCTGCCGGAGCCGTCCGCCACTGCCGTCCGGTGGTCCTTGAGCACGCAGATGCACCCGACCCGGCGGGCGTATTCGGTAGCGCAGGCGGCGGGATTTTCCAGAATCCGGGGGATCGGAAGCCCGGTCAGACGGGACATTTCGCCGGGGTGCGGCGTGATGATTCTGCCGGAGAGCAGAGCCTCCAGCGCCGGGTTGGCGGCAACCAGATTCAGGGCGTCTGCGTCGGCGGCGCAGGGAAGCTCCCGACGCATCAGTACCTCCTGCACGAGAAGCTTTGCCGTGTCGCCGGTGCCCAGTCCACAGCCGACCACCACGGCGTCCGCACGGTCCAGCGAGCGGCGGATGGAGCGGATCAGTTCGGTATGGTCGTTGTCCTTTGCCCCGTCCTGCGGATAAACGGTCAGCACCGCCTCCGGCAGGAGGGTCTGAAGGATCACCCGGTTTTCTTCCGGGGTAAACAGTTCTACAAGTCCCGCACCGGTGCGGTATGCCGCCTTGCCGGCAAGGAATGCGGCGCCAGCCATGCCACGGCTTCCGCAGACCAGCAGAACCCTTCCGTAGGTTCCCTTGTTGGAGCGTGGCGTGCGGGGCGGCAGGGGAGGCAGCTCCCCGGGACGATAGGAATAACAGGAATATTCGGTTGACATGATGAACCTCCTTTTGAAAAACAGCCGGATCTTCATTGCCTATATTGTAGCACAAAAGCGCGGTCCGGTAAAGGGTTTTGCTCAAAAAATGAAAAGATTTTGCCCCGCTTTTGCGAAGAATTCAAAAAGAAACCCGGATAAATCTCAAAAAACGTAAAAAAATGAAAAAAACTCTTGACAAGCGCCCGGAAATATATTATAATATGTACTGTCGCATTTTATGTCGGCAATGTTTTTGCGTGCGGAAACCGGAACGTCTGAACGGTGCGGAGGGTAGTATGGTCGTGGATGTTGCGCCGCTTCTTCGAGGAGAAACGGGAAAGATCGAAATTGACTATATGCTTTCACCCGAACAGCTGGACGGTGTACGCTTTGACGCAGACGCCCATGTTACCGGTTCGCTGACCGATAACGCAGGGTATATGCGCCTGACATTGCGGGCAGAGCTTGGCTACCACGGAGAGTGTGCAAGATGTCTTGCTCCGGTGGACGGAGTTTTCTCTCTTGACTTTGAGCGCACGGTCGTTACCGAGTCCATGCTGACCGAAGAACAGAAAGAGGATCTGTCCGACGAGTATGTGCTTCTGGAAGGGAATGAACTGGACGTGGACGAGGCTCTGCGGGAAGAGCTGGTGCTGGGGTTCCCGACGAGATTGCTTTGCTCGGAGGATTGCCCGGGACTGTGCCCGAAGTGCGGCAAACCCAAGCGGGAGGGTGCGTGCGGATGTCCGACCCGGGAGATCGACCCGAGGTGGGCGGCGCTTGCAAGCCTGCTCGATCCGGATAAAAAATAATATATATAGAATAAAGTTGTGTTTTACACGCTTTGAGGAGGTGTAATTATGGCAGTACCGAAGAAGAAAGTATCAAAAGCTCGCAGAGACAAGAGACGCTCCAATAACTGGAAGCTGGCTCTGCCCGGCATATCCAAGTGCCCCAAGTGCGGCGAATTCGTGATGAATCACCGTGTATGCAAGGCGTGCGGCTATTATGACGGAAAAGAGATTCTCAAAGTTGAGAGCAGCAAGTAAGATAAAGAAAAGCGACATGAAAGACCGTGCCGCTTTTCTTTTTTCGTTTACCCCCTTTTCAAGTGCGTGGAAATGTGGTACAATAACGGTAGAACGACGTGGGGGGAGAAAGCAGATGAAAATTTTTTACAGAGGAGCGGCGCTTCTTTTGTGCGTTTGCCTTGCCGCAGGCTTTGCGGGATGCAAAAAGGCGGAGAAGGAACCGGAGGAAAGCACGGTGGAGCGGCTGGATTACAGCACGCTTGATCTTTCGCAGTATATCAGGCTGGGCGCCTATACCGGACTTTCGGTTGCGCAGAAAGAGGGGCAGAGCGCCGGCGATGCGGTATGGCAGGCAGTGGCGGCTGAATGTGAGATCCTGCGCTACCCCGAGGAACAGGTGGCGTATTACGCCGCCCAGACCCGTGCGAAATATCGTTACTACGCCCGTGAGAACGATCTGAAATACGAGGAAGTGCTGAACCTGTTTGAAACGACCGAGGAAGAGATCGAGGCGCAGGCAAGGGCGCTTGTGGCGGAGGACCTTGTGTACCGTGCGGTGGCGGAGGATGCGGGTATCGAAATCACGCAGGAGGAAAAGGACCGCCTGTTCGAACGGTACGTGACCAAATACATTGAGGACTATGGGTATAGCAGAGACTACGTTATCGGGAATATGACCGATGAGATCGTGGAGTCCATGCGGTACGATAAGACGACCGAGTTCCTTATCACCCATAATACCTTTCCCGGAAAATGATATGGAAAGCGGCTGTCGCATTGCGACAGCCGCTTTGACGTTCGTGCTATGTTTCCCATGTCCCCAAAGGGAGGAGATGTCATATAGCGTTTACGATAATGAAAACGAACAAAAGAATGGCAAGTACGATGCCGGAGACAAATCCGACCAGGGCGCCGATACCGGCGCTTTTGGCTTTTCTGGGCGAATCGTTGCGCCAGATGCAGTAGAGGATCAGTCCGGCGAGCGGAATGAAGAATCCGAGAGCGCCGAAAACGGCGGTGGAGGATTCCTCGGGTTCCTGTTCCTCGGGTACCGGATCGACCGGAGTGCCGCAGGAACTGCAGACCATGGATTCATCGTCAAGCTGTTTGCCACAGTGAGCACAGGTTTTCATGTCGTTTTTCTCCTTTACGATTGTTTTTCCGCCGGGGATTCCTCGGACGGGGTCTGATTTTGCGGGGGATTATTCTGCTGACTCTGCGGGTTCTGCTGGCTTTGCATATTCATGAACTGCTGTTGCATTTGTTGTTGCATCATCTGCTGGAACATCATCTGCTGGGTGTACATGGCTTTCATTTCTTCATCCTTGCGCCGCTGGTCTTCATCCCGGCGCCGCTGTTCTTCGTCACGCCGTTTCTGCTCCTCGGCAAGCCGCTGGCGTTCCTCCTGCTGCCGCTTTTCTTCCAGCTCTGCCTTTTGTCTGGCACGCAGGGATGCGGTCTGCTCCTCGGCTTCCTTCAGCGCTTCCCGATCCCGCTGGATCTCATCCAGCGTATTCTGATAGCTTGCGGCAATGCTGCGGAAAAACAGCCCGTGGATAAAGGTGTAGCCGCCAATGCCGATAAGGAACAGGGCAAGCTGCCAGGAACCCGCAAAGCACAGGCAACCGAGCAGGGCGGTCAGGACGCCGAAAACGTACATTCTTTTGACAGGAGCGACGATCTTTTTGGAGGGATCCAGCTTGTCAAGGCTTCTGGCAATGGTTTTATAAAATTTGTTGGCTCTGGAATAGGTAAGGGTAAAGTTGACGGCGAACAGGATCAGAAGCGTGCAGAGGATCAGGATGACCACGACCAGCAACGTGCCGCTCAGATGCAGAAAGCCGGAGAGGTCGCCGAAAAGCTCTTCGCCGAAAGAATCCCCTATTTCGTCCGAAAAATCCGACAGGGAATCGGCGGCGCCGGATACCTTGTTGGCAAGAGAGGCTACGGTGACGCCTACGATCAGAAGAATAACAGTGAGGATCGAAACGGTAACGATCATCAGGATCCCAAGCGTCATCATCAGGGTCGAAAAGTAATGGATAAAGCGCAGGTCACGCCCTACGAGCGGTTCTTTTTTGAGATACGCTTTGACCGAGCTTACGAGAGAAAAAGCGGTCAGTACCAGAATAAGCAGGTAAAAGAGCGAAGTGGTCAGGGCCGGCTCAAAGTCAAACAGGGGGACAATGGCGTTGATCAGAAGGATGAGCGATATAAGCGCCAGACAGATCATACATCCTAAGAACAGGGGCTTGCGGAATTCAAGCGAGAGGGTATTTTGCCAGCTTTTTTTGGTTTCTGCGCATTTTTCACGTCTCTGTTTGCACAGAATTTCTTCACCACAGGACGGGCAGATCAAAGAGTTATCTGCAATTTCGGTTTTACAGGCAGGACAAATCATTTGTTTTTCTCCTTTTTTATGTTAAAATATCCCGATTTGGGATATTTTAATTATACCAAAACGGTATAATTATGTCAAGGGGTTTTGTCAAAAAAACGGAGAAACAGGATGAGATTGAAAGAATTAAGGAAACAACGTCATATTTCGCAGGTAAAAATAGCGATGGATCTGAACGTAAGTCAGAACACCATCAGCCGTTATGAGACCGGCGAGAGGGAAGCGGGATACGATATGCTGATCCGGATAGCGGATTACTTTGACATTTCGGTGGATTATCTTCTGGAACGGACCGATGACCCTGTGTGGCATCGGCGGGAAAAATAAAAGAGCGTGCGCTTTGGCTGAGAGAGCCGGGCGCACGCTCTTTTTTTGCAAAAAATGGGGGTTTTGTGTTTTATTTCTGTTGCCCGGGCGAAAAAACGCATTTTAAAAATCCGGAAAGCGCCGCATAATAAGGATGTCAGAGAAAAATTACGAAATCAATTACGGGAGGAACGGAAATGAAAAAACTTCTGGCACTTCTTCTTACCCTGATCTCGGTCATGGGGCTTGTCTCCTGCAAGAGGAGCGAATCCGACCGGGAGGTGTCGGTGTTTTACTATACCTACAGTGACACCTATATTTCCAGCGTGCGCTCGGCAATGGACAAACTTTTGTCGGACGCCGGCATCAAATACAACAATTATGACGCAAACGGAAACCAGACCACCCAGACCGAGCAGGTCACAACGGCAATTGCAAAAGGCTCCCGCCTTCTGATCGTCAACGTGGTGGATACCGGATCCAACGATGCGGCGCAGAATATCATAGATCAGGCAAAAGCAAAGAACATCCCGGTCATTTTCTTCAACCGCTCGGTGGAGGAGTCGGTGGTCAAGAGCTACGACAAGTGCGTGTTTGTGGGAACCGACTACGAAATGGCGGGGCATATGCAGGGAGAAATGATCGGAGATTATCTGGTTAAAAATTTCAGATCGCTCGATCTGAACGGAGACGGCAGGATCAGCTACGTGATGTTCAAGGGGCAGGAGGGCAATATGGAGGCGATCGCCCGCACCCGGTATGCGGTGGAGGACTGCAACGCCATTCTGAAAAAGGCGGGGCTTCCCGAGCTTGAATTTTACGATGCTTCCAACGCCAACCGGTATCTGGTGGACCAGAACGGTCAGTGGTCCTCTGCGGCGGCGACCGACTATATGGGCACCATTCTTGCCCAGTACAGCGAGGCAAACCGGAACATGGTGGAGCTTGTGATCGCCAACAACGACGAAATGGCGCTGGGGGCTGTATCCGGCTTGCAGAACGCCGGGTACAACAACGGCACCGGTAAGGTGATCCCGGTGTTCGGCGTGGATGCGACCGACGCCGCACGGGAGGCGATTGCCGGCGGCAGGATGACAGGAACCATCAAGCAGGATGCGGACGGCATGGCAGAGGCAATTACGAGGATTGCACAGAACTATCTCGACGAGCGGGACGTCTTTGACGGGCTGGACGAGGAGGAGCTGGTGGGAGACTGGCGGGTGAACATTCCCTACGCTATCTATACCGGCGAATGAAAAATTCCGCAGGACAGAGGTCCTGCGGGTACATCGTGTGAAAGAAAGGAGGAGAGGATATGGACGCTGAAAAGCAGGAACTTTTGCGTATGGAGGAGATTGAAAAATCCTTTCCGAACGTCAAAGCGCTGGACAAGGTCACCCTTACGGTAAAAGCCGGCACGGTGCACGCTCTGATGGGAGAAAACGGCGCCGGGAAGTCCACCCTGATGAAATGCCTGTTCGGCGTGTACAGCAAGGACGGCGGGCATATTTATCTGGACGGGCAGGAGGTTTCCTTCCGGAATTCAAGAGAAGCGCTGGACTGCGGGGTTGCCATGGTACACCAGGAGCTGAACCAGGCGCTCAAGCGCAGTGTGATGGACAATATGTGGCTCGGCAGATTTCCCACAGTCGCCCGGGGCGTGCCGTTTACCAGTGAAAAAAAGATGTATGCGGCGACCAAAAAAATCTTTGACGAGCTGGAGATCCGGGTGGATCCCCGCACGGTGATGAGCCGGATGCCGGTCTCCCAGCGGCAGATGGTGGAGATCGCCAAGGCGGTGTCCTATCACTCCAAGGTGATCGTGTTCGACGAGCCGACCTCCTCGCTTACCGAGGATGAGGTGGAGCACCTTTTCCGGATTATCCGGATGCTCCGGGACCGGGGGTGCGGCATCATTTATATTTCGCACAAAATGGCGGAGATTCTCCGGATCTCGGACGAGGTTACCATTATGCGGGACGGAAAATGGATCGCCACCCGGGCGGCAGGCGAGCTGACGACCGACGAGATCATCCGCCTGATGGTGGGTCGGGAGCTGACCAGCCGGTACCCGCCGAAGACCAACCGAGCAGGGGAGCCGCTATTGGAGGTCAGGGGACTTTGCGCCCGCTATTCCAAGCTGCGGGACATCTCCTTTACGGCAAGGCGGGGCGAGATCATCGGCGTAGCGGGACTTGACGGCTCCGGGCGCACCGAGCTTCTGGAAAACCTGTTCGGTGTTGCCACCCGGGACGGCGGGGAGATGCGGATGAACGGCAAGCCGATCCACAACCGGAACGCCCGGGAGGCGATCCGCAACGGCTTTGCCCTGCTGACCGAGGAGCGGCGGGCGACCGGAATCTTCGGGATCCTGAACATCCGGGAGAACTGCACCATTGCCAGCCTCCGGAAATACCGGCAGGGACTCTTCCTCAGCAAAAAGAAAATGCGGGCGGCAACCGACTGGTGCATCCGCTCCATGCGGGTGAAAACGCCGGATCAGGAAACCAAGATCAAAAATCTGTCGGGCGGAAATCAGCAGAAGGTGATCCTCGGCAGGTGGCTTCTGACCGAGCCGACGGTCCTGCTTCTGGACGAGCCGACCCGGGGTATTGACGTGGGTGCCAAGTATGAAATTTACCAGTTGATTATTGATCTTGCCGCCAAAGGAAAGACCGTTCTTATGGTTTCCTCAGAAATGCCGGAGCTGCTCGGCGTGTGCGACCGGATCCTGGTGATGTCCGGCGGACGGCTTGCCGGAGAGGTAAACGCCGCCGATACCACGCAGGAAACCATTATGGCGCTTGCCGCAAAATATGTATAAGCGGGACAAGACGGAAAGGAAACAGCGTATGTCTGAAATAAATGAAAAAAAGCTCCGGGGACCCGCCGGGCGTATTGCCGGCAGGTGGAGCGAGTTCAAATCCATGTCCCGACGGGACAAGGGCAGGGCGGTATCCGACCTGCTGTTCAACAATGCGATGTATATCATCATTGCCATTGCCATCATTTTTATTGCCGTAAAAGTGCCGGCGTTTCTTTCGATGTCGTCGATCGTCAATATCCTGTCGCTGACGGCGGCAAAGCTTCCGATCGCCCTCGGCATCGGCGGCGCTATCGTCCTGACGGGTACTGATATTTCCGCCGGGCGTTGCGTGGGATTGACCGCCTGTATTGCGGCGTCGCTGTTGCAGGTGGTGGGATATGCCAACAAGATGTTCCCCACGCTTGGGGTCATGCCGCTGTGGCTGGTGCTTCTCATCGTTATCGGCGTCGGTGCGCTGATCGGCTTTGTCAACGGCTTTTTCGTGGCAAAATTCAAACTGCACCCGTTCATCGTTACATTGTCCACACAGCTTATCGTGTTCGGAATCGTTCTGATGTATCTGATGATCGGCACCAATAACGGTCAGACGCTTTCGGGGCTGGACCCGTCGTACACCGAATTCGTGCGGGGAACGCTGTTCCGTATCGGGGACGTGGCAGTGCCGAAATACGTGCTGTATGCCGCTCTTCTGACCGCCGGGATGTGGGTCATCTGGAACAAGACCCGCTTTGGCAAAAATATGTTTGCCGTCGGCTCCAACGAGGAAGCGGCAAACGTGTCGGGCGTCAACGTGTTCCGGACGATTGTGCTGGTGTTCGTGCTGGCGGGCGCCATGTACGGTATCACCGGATTTATTGAGGGCGCACGCATTGCCTCCTGTTCCTCCAATACCGGTCTGAACTATGAGAGCGACGCCATTGCGGCGTGCGTGATCGGCGGCGTTTCTTTTGTCGGCGGTACGGGAAGAATCAGCGGTATCGTCATCGGGGTGCTGTTGCTTCAGATTATTTTCGTGGGGCTGAATTTCCTTTCGGTGGACGCCAATATGCTGTACGTCATCAAGGGTCTTATCATCCTGGCGGCGTGCGCCATTGACATGAGAAAATATCTGGCAAGAAGATAACGGAGCGGAGGAGCGGAAGATGCGGGAAAATGATACGGCGGGCGGTACCCCGCCCGCCCGTGGCGGGCTGTATGCCCGGGTCAGACTGTCGGTGAGAGGGGCAAACATCCTGGTGGCGGTTTGCCTTTCGCTCCTGGTGGGGGTGACGGCTTTTCTGGTGGCGCACAACGGCTTTACCGTTTCCTTTGATACCGGGGGCGGCACGCCGGTGGAAAGCTGTCGGTTGCTTCATTCCGAGCGGCTGATCGGGATCCCGGAGCCGACCCGCACGGGCTATCGCTTTACCGGGTGGTACACCGACCCGGCGTGCACTTTCCCGTGGGACGTCGCAACCGATACCGTTACCGAAAGCCTGACCCTCTACGCCGGCTGGGAGCCGGTGAGCGATTAAGAGAAAAAGAGATAATGAAAAAACGCTCCTGCCATGGTGCATGGCAGGGGCGTTTTTTGATTTTTCAATGCCGGATTTTTACCAGATGTTCTATGCCGTCGGCAAGGGCGGCGGTAAGGGCGTCGATGTCCTCTGCCGTGTTGTATGCCGACATACTGATGCGCAGGGAGCAGTCCGCATCGTGCGGCGTAAGTCCGAACGCAAGCAGTGTGGCGCTGGGATGATGCGAATGGGAGGAACAGGCGGAGCCGCTTGAAACGTAGACGTCACTTGCCGAGAGGTGATGAAGCATGGTCTCACTCTTGATGTCCGGCAGGGTAATGTTGATGATGTGCGGGATTGCCACCGCCGGGCGGTTGATGCGCACGGGGAGCGTGGCCAGCCGTTCTTCGGCGTACCGGCGCAGTTCGTTGATAGCGGCTTGGTTTTCCTCACGCTTTGCGGCAAGGTCGGCGACCGATGCGCCGAAAGCGGAGATGCCGATCAGATTTTCGGTGCCGGAGCGCAATCCGCCCTCCTGTCCGCCGCCCCGCAGAAAGGGGACGATCTTCTTTGCCCGCAGAAGCTCCGGAGCGATATACAGCCCGCCCACGCCTTTCGGCGCATGGAGCTTATGGGCGCTGACCGAGATCAGGTCGGCACCGAGGCTTGCGGGGGTAAACGGAACCTTCATAAAGCCCTGGACCGCATCGCAGTGGGTGATCGCATCGGGATAGCGCCGCCGGATACGGGCAAAGGCGTCTTTCACGTCGTACAGGGCGCCGGTTTCGTTGTTGACCAGCATAAAGGACGCCAGGAAAATTTTTCGGTCAAGCGCCCGCTCTATGGCGTCGGTGTCGAGAACGCCGCCCTTCGTGGGGATGCGGATGACTTCAAAGCCGTCGGCTTCCAGCGCCTCCATGACCCGTGCCACCGACGGATGCTCGGAATCGCTCGTAAGGATCCGGGTGGCATCCCGGCGGGATTTTGCATAGGCGGTGCCCAGCAGGGCGGTGGAATTGGATTCACTGCCGCAGGAGGTGAAGAGGAAAGCGCCCCCCTGCCGGGGACGGACCCCCAGAGCGGAAAGCAGACCGGCACGTGCCTGCGACAGATATTTTTCGGCTTCCTGCCCGGCACGGTGAAGCGAGGAGGGGTTTCCGTAGACCTCCATGGTCTGAAGGATCATCTCCTTAGCCGCCCGGCTCAGGGGCGTGGTAGCGCTGTTGTCAAGATAATGTACGGCGTTTTTGCCGGTTTCAAGGTCGGTCATGGCGCCTCCTCAACGGAACCGGAAAGCCGAAAGCATGGTTTCCACGTCCTCCATATGGGCGTCAAACCGGTCCTCCAGTGCCGTATAGGTCAGGGAATAGATCATGCCGTTGTAGTGCAGAATGGTCTGCATGATTTTCAGACGAACGCCGTCGATCTCGGCGGTATAGGTGTAGCGCATGGAGCGGCGACCGGCAACCGTACATTCCTCCTCGCCGACATAGGCGTATCCCGGAATGTTCTCCCGGTAGAGTGGCTCACATTCGGCAAAATACTCCATCGGGGAAATGTCGGTATTGGGGGTATAGGAAGTCACGGTGACGTTCGGCTGTCCGCTTTCGGGGAAGTAGGCTTCGGATTTTCCGCTTTCGGAGGAGCAGATCCAGCTTTCGGGCACGTAAAAGCGGTATTCCAGATTCTTGGAGGAGGCAATTTTCATGCCGTCCGGCGTTTTTTTATCGGTAACGGCGTCGTTTTCGGGTGTGGGAAGCTCCCGCAGGACAAACTCGGCACGGATCTTGTCAAAATCGGAGGAGATGATCTCATAGCGTTCCTCCGGGCAGTAAAGATTGAGCGAGATCATCCGCCCATCCCGTGCGGTGCAGATCTGCACGCCCTTATAGTCTTTCCCGTCCTCCTGCATCCGGTAGTCCATCCGGCTGGCGTTTTCGCCGCCGAGGAGCGCCGCCTCTCTGCCGGAAATGGAGAATTCTTTCAACTGCTCGGCGTAGATGCGGGCGCAGTTGTCCAGATATTCGTCGGGGGTCGGCATATCGCCCTCTATGGTCTCGTAGCGGGCGGTGACCAGAATTTTTTCGGTGGAGGCGTAGTAGGCGCCGGAGATTCCGCTTTTCACATTGGAGGTCCAGCTTTCGGGAATGTACAGCAGAAACGGTTCGTTCTCGGTGGAGGCAAGCTGCATTCCGTCGGGTGCGTCATCCTTGGCGGCACACGCCGCTGACAGGATCCCGATCGCCAGGATCAGCAGTACCGCCGTGATTTTCTTTATCATGTTTAAAAGTCCTTTCTTTGCTCAGTTCAGCGTGCAGACAAAAGCTTTGCAAAAAGAAACGCTGTTGGGGAAATTTCCGCTCTCTGCCGGGGCGAAAATCCCCTGTGATCTTTTATTATAGCAGTTTTTTGTGTGCTGACTGCCAACAATTTGTTAATTTTCTTCCGGTTTCATTTCCCGGACGATCTGTTTGAAGCGTTCTCCCCGCTCGGCAAAGTTCCGGAAAGCGTCAAAGCTGGCGCAGGCGGGGGAAAGGAGCACGCAGCCGCCTGACCTTGCGAGCGACCGTGCTCTCTTTACGGCTTCGGCAAAATCCGGCTCGGAGGCAACGGTGGGGGCACCGGGGCGGTAGAGCGGACAGCTTTGCAGGACAGATGCGATCTTGGGTGCGGTCGCTCCGGTCAGCACCACGGCACGAACGTGCGTGCAGAGGACGGTGGCAAGCGGCTCAAAGGGGATCTTTTTGTCGTAGCCGCCGCAGATGATTACGATATCCCACCCCGCAAGAGCGCTCAGCGCCGCCGCCGTGCGGGTGGGGGAGGAGTCAATGGAGCTGTTGTAGTAGTCCACGCCGTCCAGGGTCCGGACGAATTCCAGCCGGTGCTCCACCCCGAGAAAGCTTTCCGCCACTTCCCGGAACACCTCGGGCGATACCTGCCCGCAGGTCAGGGCAATCGCTGTCATGAAGTTTTCCACGTTGTGTCTGCCGGGGATCCGGATACAGGCGACCGGAAGAAGCACCGTTTCCTGCCCGTCCCTGCCAGTCGAGCAGATATTGCCTTCGTGCACGTAAAATACCCGATCGGCGGGGGTGCGGGTCAGAAGGTCAGCGGCAACCTGTGCACCCTGCGAGGTGAAAAGGAAGAGACTGAGGGCGGGATGGCGTGCTTTCAGCTCTCCGGCGATCCGCAGGGTAGCGGGGCAGTCGGCATTGGTGACCAGCCGCCGGGTCTGCGCACCGACGATATGCTGCTTTGCCGCCGCATATTCCTCCATGCCCCGGTGCCAGTCCAGATGATTGGGCGACAGGTTGGTAATGGCGGCGTAGGTCACGGCGTGCTCCATGCACATAAGCTGAAAGCTGGAAAGCTCCAGCACGATCCGGTCCTCCCCGCCTATCCGGTCGCAGAGAGGGAGCAGAGGGGTGCCGATGTTGCCGCCGACAAAGACCTTTCCGCTCTGGCGGCGCCGGGCGTCTGCTTCCAGGAATTTTCCGACCAGTGTGGTGGTAGTGGTTTTGCCGTCGCTTCCGGTAATGCCGTAGGAAGCGGTATGCGTCAGGGTGAGCAGAAGCTCCACCTCGGAGGTGAGCACGGCTCCACGTTCCACTGCCGCCGCAATGCCGGGCAGATCGGGACGGATGCCGGGGGAGCGGATGATAACGTCGGCGTCGAGGCGGTCAAAACAGCCGTCTCCGGTGACAAACCGGACGCCGCTTTGCCGCAGGCTTTCCGCCGCCGCTCCCAACTGCTCCGGCGATTTTTTATCCCGGACGGTCAGCCGGATGCCAAGGCTGACGAGAAGGGCGGCAAGGTCGGTGTGCGAAACGCCAAGCCCCAGCAGGTCGCAACTGCGCCCGGCAAACCAGGCTTGCAAGGGATGAATCGGATATGAGGGTTCCTGCTCCTGTTTCATAATAAGCTCCTTATGTAAATTTACGGTGCAATTTTATTCGTTTTTATCGCCGCCGGCGGTGAAATCCGGAGTGTAGGCGGCAGAGGCAGAGCTTCGCTCCTGGAAAAATCCCCGGAAGTCAAGCTCCCGGGCGAGCACCGCCACGCTTTCGTACTCAAAACGGGTCAGACGGCGATGCAGATTCCGGTCGGGGGCGTCGGCGGCAAATTCGGGGGTGTACTGGCTCATCAGGCTGAGCAGAACGTCCTCCGGCGCAAAAAGAGTGCGCAGATGCCGCAGGACGGCAAGACTGTCCGCACGACAGCCGGGGAGCACGAGGTGCCGCACAAGCACGCCACGGGTGAGAAGCCCGTCGGGAGAAAACTGCGGACGTCCCACCTGACGGAACATCCCCTTCAGCGCATCGGTGGCGACCGCCGGGTAATCCGGTGCGGCGGAATACCGTGCGGAAAGCTCCGGGGACATATATTTGAAATCGGGCATATAGATATCGACCAGCCCCTCCAGCATTTGCAGGGTTCCGACCTTTTCATAGCCGGAGGTGTTATAGACGACCGGGATGTGAAGCTCCGGTCGGGCAAGGCGCAAAGCTTCGGCAATGCCGTCCGCAAAGTGCGTGGGGGTGACCAGATTGATGTTGTGGGCGCCCTGCGCCTCCAGCTCCAGAAATATCCGGGCAAGCTCCTGCGGGGTCACGGCTACGCCATATTCGGCGCCGTGGCTGATGTCCCGGTTCTGGCAGAACACACAGCGGAGCGGACAGCCGACGAAAAAGACGGTGCCGGAGCCACGGGTGCCGCTGATCGGCGGCTCCTCAAAGCGGTGCAACGCCGCACGGGCGATCCGCATTTCTGCGGTCATGCCGCAGACGCCGATTTTGCCAGCCGTTCGGTCGGCGCCGCAGTTGCGGGGACAAAGCTTGCATTTTTCCATTCTCTCGCTCCTTAGTATATGCGCATCCGGTCGGGGTCGGTTCTTCTGACTAATTGTAGCACAGGCGGCGGAAAAAGTCAAGGCGTCGGGGAAAATGTCCGGTGCGGATCACAGACAGATCAGATTCAGATCCCATGCCGGGATATAGGGGTAACGGCGCAGGTAAAAGCGGTAGCCGGGGGCGGCTTCGGCAAGCCGGAGGGGGAGGGAAAAGAGGTCCTCGCTCCGGTGGTAGAGCGACACGAGGAGCGCCGGGTGCCGCTTCCGGATGGTTTCCATCGTGCCGGTGAGCGCTTCCCATTCGGCGCCCTCCACGTCGTATTTGATATAGTCCGGCAGTCCGCTTGTAAACAGGGAATCCGGCGGGAGCGCCGGAAGCTCCTCGCATTTTTTGCCGGCGTGCACGCCGGAATTCCGGTTGCCCTCGGCGGAAAAGGAAAGCGTGCACGCATGGCTCCATGCCGCCGCACGGACCGCTGCGATCTGCGGGGTATGGACGCTTTCGGCGTATTCGGTCAGCTTGCGGTAGCTGTGGCGGTCCGGCTCCATGGCGTATACCGTCCGCAAATGCTCCGCATAGGGGATCAGCTCACGGATGGTGTCGCCGTTGTAGGCGCCGATGTCGGCAACGACCTCAAAGCGGTCGGCACGCAAAAGGCGGCGGTATACCTCGTCACGGTCGGATTCCGCATCGAAAAGATAGCTTATCCTGCCGGTGAGCTTATAAAGAACGGTGTTACGGAAAATATGCCGGGATTCCTCATCGCATAGAAGCGCTTCCGCCGCCTCCAGTTCCTTTTGGTGCGCCAGGGCGAAGGGAAGGTCAAACAGATCTTCGCCGCACACCGGAACGTCGGGCGCATACAGTTCACATTCGCCGGCAACCCGGCGTATCTGCTCCAGGACCTCCGGGCGGGAGGAGGCAAAGGAAAGCAGGACGATCAGATTTTCCGCCCCGTATTTTTCTTTTACCGCCGAGTAGCTCAGCACGGTCTTTCCGTGAAAGGCGTGTCCCCGCACAAAGCCGTCGCTGGCAAAAAAGTCTGCCACGGCGATTCCACGGCGTTCGCATACCGCAAGGATCTTGTCGGCGCCGTTGCCCATGCCGTACATCACCACCGTTTTTTCGGTTCTGCTCAGATATTCCCATAAATCGGTTTCCGGAAGAGTGAAATTCATAGCCGCTCCTTGACTTTTTTCTGCGTTTGTGTTATCATTAACATATAAATGCGGCGCTGTGGCGCCGTAAAAAAGCAGAATCTGTTTTCTGTATTCATTTTATCATATTCGGGAGGAAAAATCAAGATGGACTGCCTTTTCTGTAAGATCATTGCGGGAGAAATTCCCTCGGCACGGGTGTATGAGGACGAGTATTGCTATGCGTTCCGGGATATCAATCCCCAAACGCCGGTGCATATTCTGATCGTGCCCCGGACGCATATCGCATCCTGCGACGGGATCACGCCCGAAAACAGCGGATGCGTGGCAAAGATCTTTGAGGCGATTCCGAAAATTGCCGCCGCTGAGGGACTGACGAACGGCTATCGTGTGATCACCAACTGCGGGGAGGACGCCTGCCAGACGGTGAAGCACCTGCACTTTCATCTGATGGGCGGCAGAAAGCTGCCTGAGAGCATGGGCTGATGGGACCCGGCGGATACAGTCCCCTGCGGGACGCCTCGGATCAGAACCGGGTCAAGCCGCCGAAATCGGTGGGGGACGTTCCACGGTTTCTGGCAGAGCTTATCCGGAGCTTTTTCGGCAGACTTATCTATATCGTCAGGCTGGTCTGGGAGACCGGACCGTGGATCCTCGTTTCCCTGGTCGGCATTTCGGTTCTTTCCGGTCTGTTGCCGGTGGTCGGCGCCCTGCTTTCCAAGGACATTCTCAACGCCTTGCAGAGCGTGATCGAAAAGCACAGCCAGGGCGTGAGCGTCGGTCTTTTCTGGGGCTCGGCGGTGATGCTTCTGCTGATCTTTTTCTTCCTGTACCGGATATTCAATCAGCTGGTAAACCGCCTGAGTACGGCAGTGACCCGTGTCGCAAGCGAAAAAGTGGTCTGCCACGTCAAGCTCCAGATCATGAAAAAGGCAAAGGAGATCGACCTTGCCTCCTTTGATATGCCGGAGTTTTACGAAAAACTGGAGAACGCCAACCGGGAGGCGGGGACCCGACCGATCATGGTCATCAACGCCACCTTTGACGCCGTCAGCAAGCTGATAAGCCTTGTGGGCTATGTGGTCATTCTTGCCACGGCGCCCGGGATGTGGTGGACAGCGCCGGTCATGGTGCTGATCTCGCTTCCCACGGCGATCATCACCTTTTCCTACCGGAAAAAGAATTTCCTGTATATGCGGCGGCGCTCCAAAGATCGCCGGCAGATGAACTACTATTCCGACCTGATGGTAAACAAGGATATGGTCAAGGAGATCCGGATGTTTCATCTGGCGGATACCTTTACCGACCGGTATCGGGAGGTGTTCGGACATTATTACAAGGGGATGCGGCGGCTGATCGTCCGGGAAAATATCTGGCACATCGTGACGGCGCTTTTGTCCTCGCTTATCAACTGTCTGTTTTTTGCTCTGATCGCCTTTCAGGTGTTTGAGGGGAAGATCCGGATCGGCGACTATTCGCTGTACACCGGTGCGCTGACCTCGATCGCTTCCACCGTGTCCTCGCTTATCAACGTTTCGGCGACGGTTTACGAGGGAACGCTGTTTATCGACAACCTGATTACTTTCATGAAAGAAAAGCCCCGGGTGGTGCCGATGACCGACACCCCGGCAGAGGTGCAGTACGGACAGCCGCATACCATTGTGTTTGAGGACGTCAGTTTTTCCTATCCGGGAAGCGACCGGCAGGTGCTGAAGCATATCAGCCTGACCCTGCGTCCCGGCGAAACGACCGTGCTCGTGGGGCTGAACGGCGCCGGAAAGACCACCTTCATCAAGCTTCTGACCCGCCTGTACGACCCCACCGAGGGCAGGATTCTGCTGGACGGCAAGGATCTGCGGGAATACCGGGTGGAGGACCTTTACCGCCTGTTCGGCATCATTTTCCAGGACTTCGGGAAATATGCGGTCAACGTAAGGGAGAACATCCGCTTCGGCGATATCGCACGGCAGGAGGATGAAGAGGCGATCCGGGAAGCGGCACGCCAGGCGGACGCCGACGACTTTATCGGACGGTTGCCGCAGACGTATGAAACGCCGCTGATGCGGATCTTCGAGCCGGACGGCATCGAGCTGTCGATCGGGCAGTGGCAGAAGCTGGCGATTGCCCGGGCGTTTTACAGCAATTCGGATATTCTGATCCTGGACGAGCCGACCGCCTCGCTTGACCCGATGGCGGAGCAGGAGATCTTCGATCAGTTTGACCGCCTGCGCCGGGACAAAACCACCATTTTCGTATCGCACCGGCTCTCCAGCGCCACGGTGGCTTCCAAGATCCTTGTGCTGGAATACGGCGAGCTTGTGGAGGAGGGAACCCACCGGGAGCTGATGGCGAAGCGGGGAAAATACTACGAGCTGTTCCACACGCAGGCAAGCCGCTATATGGAAAATGCGCCTGACGGAGAGGAAAACGGGTAAAAAAGCCGAAAAAAGGTCGGAAATCCCGGAAAAACGGTTGACAAAAGGGATAACATTTTATATAATATTAAGGATATCTTCAAAATAAATCAAAAGCAGAAAGGACTCTGCCACGCCGGTGAGCGGTGACAGAGAAAAACGGTTTTTCATCCATGCAGGTTAAGGTTGTAAAGTTTGGCGGAAGCTCTCTTGCGGACGCCGAGCATTTCCGGCAGGTCGCCGGGATCATCCGGGCAGACAGCGCCCGTCGTTACGTAGTGCCCTCCGCACCGGGAAAGCGCTTTTCCGGAGACGAAAAGGTTACCGATATGCTGTACGGTTGCTATGAGCTGATCCGGAACCGGGAGAGCATTGACGAGGAATATGCAAGGATCAAGGAGCGTTATAACGGAATTATCCGGGATCTGGGGTTGGATTTTGACATCAGCGGCGAGCTGGAATATGTCAAGAACGCCATGCAGCACCGTTCCGGTCGGGACTATGCCGCAAGCCGTGGAGAATATCTGAACGGACTGATTCTTTCCAAGTACCTTGGCTATGACTTTGTGGACGCCGAAAACGTCATTTACTTCCGTGAGGACGGAAGCTTTGACGAGGAAAAGACCAACGAGGCAATGAAGGAGGAGCTGGCGCATCACGAGAGAGCGGTCATCCCCGGCTTTTACGGCGTGATGCCGAACGGCACCATCAAGACCTTTTCACGTGGCGGGTCGGACATCACCGGCTCTATCGTGGCACGCGCAGTCGAGGCGGATCTGTATGAAAACTGGACCGACGTTTCAGGCTTTCTGATGGCGGACCCCCGGATCGTAAAGAACCCCTGCCCGATTCAGACGATTACTTACCGGGAGCTTCGGGAGCTTTCCTACATGGGCGCTACCGTGCTCCATGAGGAAGCGATCTTCCCGGTGCGCTATGCCGGAATTCCGATCAATATCCGCAATACCAACGAGCCGGAAGCGCCCGGGACCATGATCGTTGCCGAATGCCGGGAGTATGACGCAGACCGTGTCATTACCGGTATCGCCGGGAAAAAGGGCTTTTCGGTCATTACCATCGAAAAGGATATGATGAACAGCGAAATCGGCTTTGGCAGAAAGGTGCTGGAGGTACTGGAGGACCACGACATTTCCTTTGAGCATCTTCCCTCCGGCATCGACAACATGAGCGTGGTGCTGGCGACCTCAACGCTTGAGGGCAGAAGGGAAAAGATTCTTTCCGCCATGAACCGCTCGGTGCGGGCGGACAGCATTGCCCTGGAGGACAATCTGGCGCTGATCGCCGTGGTAGGTCGGGGAATGGTAAAAGCCAAGGGAACGGCGGCAAAGGTGTTTGATGCCGTTTCGGACGTGGGCATCAACATCCGCATGATTGATCAGGGCTCCAGCGAATACTCTATCATCATCGGCATTGAGGAGCACGATTTCGACCGTGCCATGAACGCCATTTACAATCGTTTTGTCAAATAAAAAAACTGCCGCAATTTTACACTGTAAGATTGCGGCAGACGTTTAAATCCGAACCGATATTTCCATAATAATATCAAAATATCAAACGGAGGAAGGAAAAATGATTCTGAACGAAAAATTCACCCTTTCCGGCGGGACGGAGATCCCGAATCTCGGACTTGGCACCTGGATGATCCCCAACGGGGACGCAGGCGATGCGGTAAAAGCCGCCGTGGCGCTCGGCTATCGCCACATTGATACGGCGCAGGCATACGGCAACGAAGCGGGAGTGGGGCAGGGCATCCGCTCGTGCGGCGTCCGCCGGGAGGAGCTGTTTGTCACCAGCAAGGTTGCGGCTGAAAACAAGAGCTACGATTCGGCGGCAAAGTCGATCGACGAAAGCCTGCGCAAAAGCGGGCTGGAGTACCTGGACCTGATGATTATTCACAGCCCTCAGCCCTGGGCGGAATTCCGGGGAGAGCGCCGCTACTTTGAGGAGAACCGGGAGGTATGGCGGGCGCTTGAGGGCGCATACAGAAGCGGAAAGGTGCGTGCCATCGGCGTTTCCAACTTCCTGCAGGACGACCTGGAAAGCCTGCTTGCCGGATGCACGGTAAAGCCGATGATCAATCAGATCCTGACGCATATCGCCAACACGCCGCTTGCGCTGATCGAATTCTGCCGGGAAAACGGGATTCTTACCGAGGCGTATTCGCCGATCGCACACGGCGAGGAGCTGAAAAACGGCGTTATTTTGAAAATGGCGGAAAAATACGGCGTGTCGCCGGCACAGCTCTGCATCCGCTACGTGCTGGAGCTTGGCATGGTCGCTCTGCCGAAAACGGCGGATCCCGACCATATGAAGGCAAATGCGGAGGTGGACTTTTCCATTTCCGCCGACGACATGGAACTGCTGAAGCATTGCGAAAAGATCCGGGACTACGGGGAATACAGCTTTTTCCCGGTATTCAGCGGAAAATAAAAAACAATATGCCGTTTCCAAATCCATAGGACTTGGAAACGGCATATTTTTTATGAGATCTGAAAATTACACCTGTTTAGGCACGGAGTTTTTGATCTCCTGCTGTCTTTTCTCCCACTTGATCGTCGCATAAAATGCAATCGAGAGAATTGCCGCAATCGTCCAGCCGATCGGCCAGGAGCGCCAGATGCCGGTGGTGCCCAGCGCCGTGCGGGAGAGGATCTCCGCAAGCGCCACACGCAGGACAAGGTCGGTAAAAGTTGCGATCATAAAGCGTTTCATCAGACCTGCGCCACGGAGGATTCCGTCGGAGACGAGCTTTGCCGCAACGATGAAATAGAAGGGCGAGATGATGCGTAAAAACAGGACGCCGGTATCCATCGCCGCACCGACCGGGCTGTCCATAAAGATGTAGACCAGCCAGCGCCCGGCAAACTCATAGAGCAGAACGATCGGCAGGCAGAGCGCCCATACCAGCTTCAGCCCTGCACGGAAACCGGCTTTGATCCGGTCGTATTTTTCGGCGCCGAGGTTCTGTGCTGTGAAGTTGGAGATGCCGTTTCCAAGCGTGGTCAGCGAGGTGATGACCATGTTGTTGAGCTTGACCGATGCGGAATAACCTGCCATTACTGCCGGTCCGAAACCGTTGATCACACTCTGGATCACGATGTTGCCGACCGAAATAAAGCTTTGTTGCAGAATACTCGGCACGGCGACCACGGCAAAACTGCCGAAATGCTTCCATGAAAAAATTTTGACTTTCCCGACCGTTTCGATCTTGCGGAACCGGCGGAACACAAAGGCGAGCGCAAGGATACAGCTGATGCCCTGGCAGAGGAAAGTTGCCCACGCCACGCCGGCAACTCCCATCCGGAAGGCTGTGACGAACAGAATATCCACCCCGATGTTGGAAAGCGAGGAGCAGGCAAGGAAAATGAACGGCGTTTTCGAGTCGCCGAGCGCCGAAAAGATTCCGGTTGCCACGTTGTAGAGAAATACGAACGGCAAGCCGAGAATGTAGATGTCAAGGTACAGCCTGGAGTCCGCAAACACTTCTTCCGGGGTACGGATCAGGCGCAACAGGCTGTTGCAGAAAATCATGCCGACCGCCATCAGAACGGCGCAGATGACCGCACTGGAGATCAGAGCGGTATAAACGGCGCTTTTGAGATCCTTGTAGCGCCTGGCGCCGAAGAGCTGTGCCGCAACGACCGAACAGCCGATGTTGCAACCGAATGCGAAAGCAATGAAGATCAGCGTGATCTCATAGCTGTTCCCGACGGCGGCAAGGGCGTTGTCACCGATGAATTTTCCGGCAACGAAGCTGTCGGCGATATTGTAGAGCTGCTGAAAGATAATACTGCCGAAAAGCGGGAGGCAGAAGCGGCAAAGAACGCTTGCCGGCTTTCCGACGGTCAGATCCTTGTTCATTTCTCTTTCTCCTCCGGTTTTTCGTCCGAAACTGCCTTTGCGATCACGTCCACCGTGCCGTCTATGCCGTAGCGGCTGGAGGAGATCATCAGATCGTAGCTTGCCATCTCGCCCCATGGGGTGTCGGAATAAAAGTCAAAATACCGTTTCCGCATCCGGTCAACCTTTTCGGCTTTCCGGAGCGCCGCCTTTTCGGAGATGCCGTTGCGTTCGGCAATCCGTCTGGCACGGTCGTCGCTGTCCGCATAGACGAACACCGAAAGAATATCGTAATCAAGACTGCGCAGGACAGAAGAAGCGCAACGACCGATGATAACGCAGGGACCCTTTGCGGCAATTTCCACAATGGCTTGCCGTTCCGCTTCAAAAACACGTTGTTCCTCGGAATAAAAGGCTTTGCTGAGCGCCGCACTGTCGGCAAAAGGATTTCCGGACACCATTGCGCAAAGCCCGATCGGCTTTTCGTCGTTTTCCGCCACGGCTTCCTCGGCAAGTCCCGTATCCTTTGCGGTCTGCTGGATCAGCAGTTTGTCGTAGCAGGTAACGCCAAGGCGCTTCGCCAGCTTTTCGCCGACCTCCCGTCCGCCGCTTCCGTATTGTCTGCCAATGCAGATGATCGTACTTTTCATTTGCTTGCACCACCCTGATAAAAGATTGAAAAAGTTACAGAATTTTGCTTGACTTTTCTGTACGTGTATATTATAATTCAATTGCAGGCATATGTAAAATCTTAATTTTATATGATTGATATATCAAAAATATATTTCTGCGGAGGCGTAAAAATGGATATCAGCTATGATTATTACCGGATCTTTTATTATGTTGCCAAGTACGGGAACGTCACGCAGGCGGCAAAGGTGCTTCTGAACAACCAGCCCAACCTGACAAGGGCGGTCAAAATGCTGGAGGGGGAGCTGGGATGCCCGCTGTTTATCCGGAATAACCGTGGAATGAAGCTGACGCCGGAGGGCGAACGGCTTTTCCGGCATGTCCGTATCGCATTTGAAAATATTGAGGCGGGGGAGGCGGAGATCCTTGAAAGCAGAAATCTCAGAACCGGATCGGTCTACGTGGCGGCAAGCGAGGTTGCCTTGCACTGCGTTCTGCTTCCGGTGCTGAAAAAATACCGGGCGCTTTATCCGGGCATCCGGCTGAAGATCAGCAACCACTCCACGCCGCAGGCGATTGATGCGATCAAAAACGGGATTGCGGACCTTGCGGTTGTGACCACGCCGACGTTGCCGTCCGCCATGACCCAGGAGATCACGGTGCGGAAATTTCACGAGGTCGCCGTCTGCGGCACCGCTTTCCCGGAGCTGACCGGCAGGCGGGTCGGATTTGCGGAGCTGTTGCGCTATCCTATGATCTCGCTTGGCGCACAGACCAAATCGTTTGAGCTGTACTCGCAGTTCTTTGCGGGGGAGGGGCTGTGCTATCAGCCGGAGATCGAGGCGGCAACGGCAGACCAGATTCTGCCGATGGTGAAAATGGATCTTGGGGTCGGATTTGTCCCGGGGGAATTTCTTGCTGGTGCAGAGGGCTTTTCGGTGATCGAAACCGAAAAGCCGCTTCCCGGGCGGGAGATCCGCATCGTGAAGCGGCACGAGCAGGCGCTCAGCGTTGCGGCAAAGGAGCTGGAGCGGCTGATTCTTGCCGAATAACCTTGTTTTTTCTGCAAAAATTTGTTTTTCTCTTGCATTGGAAAGAAAAATATGGTATACTGTTGCCAACTGAATAAGCGAAGAAAGATACGGTTTGAAAAGTTGTAAGCTGAGTAGATGAAAAAGGAAATCCGGTTCAAATCCGGAACAACCGCCATTACTGTATTTGACGAAAAAGCATGAAAACGGGAAGGCTGTCGGAGATTTCGGCAGTGCGTGCCGTGCTTTTGCGGGACACCCGCATCATAAGTCAGGATACCTGCCGTATATTTCCGGTTCAACACGTCTTGGGTGAGAAGCGTGCGACCAACGGATTTCCGGTGGAAATTCCGGCTTGCGTATGCGGAAAGCCCGGGAATTTCTGCGTGCTCCGTCGGTCTGTCAGCGCCTTTTGCCCTGGTTGGGTTGAAGGCGCTTTTTGCATGAAAGGGGGGAATTCTGTGCTGTCTGATGAAAAGAAGCTCCGGGCGGAGAGGTTTTTGCGTCAGAGAGAAGAGAAGCCCCGGCAAATGCCCGGGAGAATTTTTGAAAAGACGGTCCGGTGGGACCGCAATATTGAGTGAAGGAGAAAAAACATGAGGCAGAAACCAATCATCCGTATTTTACTGATCGCCCTGACCGTTCTTATCGGTCTGGTCGGCATCACATCCTGTGCAAAAGAAACGCCGTCGGACGGGGAAACGGTATATTACACCGTGACCTTTGACCTGGACGGCGGCACAATGAACGAAAAAAGCACCGCCAGTATCCGGGTAAAGGCGGATACCGAACTTTCCCTTGCCGGGTATGTACCGACGAAAAGCGGATATACTTTTACCGGCTACAAAAACGGGGACACGGTTTATAAGAGCAACGAAACCATTACGGTAAAATCCGACGTCACACTGGTTGCCCAGTGGGCAGAGACGGCACCCGAAACGGCTACGGTCACCTTTGATCTTGCCGGCGGTACCCTGGACGGAAAAGATACCGCCAGCGTAACCGTCAAGGCAAATACAGAGCTTCCGCTCTCCGGATATGTGCCGGAAAAAAGCGGGTATGTTTTTGTCGGCTACAAGTGCGGAGATACCGTTTATGACAGCAATGCAACGCTTACGGCAAGCGCCGATATCACGCTGGTTGCCCAGTGGGAGAAAGCAGAACCCGGAAAAGTCACGGTCAGATTTGACCTGGCGGGCGGAACGCTGGAAGTAAGCTATATCGTGGTGGAAAAGGGCAGTGCGGTAAAGCTTTCCCAGTACGTTCCTCAGAAAGAGGGTTATACCTTTGAGGGCTGGAAAGCGGGCGACGCCACCTATGCCGCAGACGCCGATATCACGGCAGACGCCGATATCACGTTGACGGCGCAGTGGGACCTTACGGCAACCCCTGCGGAAAACTTTGTATTTACCCCCGCAGAGGACGGGCAGTCCTATATCCTTTCCGGTCTTGCAGAGGGATTTGATATTGAGGACGTCGTGGTTCCCGGCACCTATGAGGACAAGCCGGTCACGGCAATTGGCAGAAGTGTGTTTTCGTATAAAAATTCGATCCGGAGCATTAACCTCAGCAAGTGCGTGTCGCTTGTCACCATTGGCGACTGGAACTTTGCTTCCTGCAAAAATCTGGAGACGGTAATTCTTTCCGGATGCGCAAATCTTGAGAAGATCGGTGGTTCCTGCTTCCTGGCGCCGACCAAACTGAAAACGCTGAAGCTTGACGGTCTGACCAAGCTGAAAGAGATCGGCAGCGGTTGCTTCTCCTACTGTGGCTCTCCTGCAACATACATTCCGCTGGAGGAACTTGACCTTTCGGACTGTACCTCGCTTGAAACCATTGGGCAGATGTCTTTCTGGTATCTGTCCGATCTGAAAGTGCTGGATCTCTCGCATACGAAGCTTACCTCTGTCGGCAGACAGTTCATCAAGGAATGCCCGGCGCTGGAGGTAGTTGTTCTGCCGGCAACGCTTTCACTGGATAAGATCGGCTCCGAATTTATCACCGATACCGATAATCTGAAAGAGATCCGGGTAGACGCACTCAGCCTGTATCTGTGCGTGGAGGACGGTGTGCTGTACGACATCGACAAAACCGTTCTGGTAAAGGCGCCGGCAAAAGGAACGCTGACGAAATATACGGCGCCCGCAACCCTGAAGAAAGTGCTGTCGCAGGCGTTTCTGAATGCGGAAAATCTGACCGAGATCGACCTGACCGCCTGCAACCTGACCGAGATCGGCTGGCAGGCATTTGCCGGTTGCCGCAATGCAACGCTGAAAACGGCGTTCAGCAAGAGCGCCAAGAACGAGGACGGATCGACGGTAACCCTTGGAAACAAATGGAACTACGGCGTCAAGGCGACCGAGTATAATAAAGTAGTAGAGATCACGTTCGACGGAATCAAGAACGGCGGTACGGTGACGTCTGCTGTTGTGGAGATGAGCGCCGTGGCAAAATACGGCGAGGACGAGTGCAACCTTACGGTAAAGCTGAACGGTGAGACCGTAACGGGAGCCAACGGCAAGTATGCGCTTCCGCTTGAATTGGGAGAGAACACGATCGTACTGACGGGAAGCTACAACGGCAAGGTGGCGGAAATAACGCTCCGGATCACCCGTGTAGCCGGCAATCCTACCGTATCGACCAATCTGAAAGACGGCGTTATTTCCTGGAAAGGCTCCACCGTGGACTTTATTGTGACCGCAAAGGACGCCGCCGGCAATGCCTTGACTTCCGATGCGATTGAGATCCAGTATGCCTGGGGCTATGGCAGTTACAAGCAGGACCAGGGTGTGACTATGAAAAATAACGCAGACGGCACAGTCAGCGTCAGTGTAAGTTATGATGATTATTATGAAATGTACTTTTACGGCGACCAGATGATCACGCTGACCGTGATTGTAAAAGACGGAGAGCTTTCCGCTTCGGTTTCCTATACCGTAGACTGGCGGGAAAAGGCGCCTTCGCTGACGCTGGAATCAACGCTGGTTGACGGAACGGAGTGCAGTAAAAACGCACCGTTGCAGTTCACGATTACGGCAAAGGGCGTTTCCGGAGCCAATCTGGATTCTTCTGCTATTACTTTGGAACGTACCATTGATAATTATACCGATAAGCTTTTTACAAGCGCTTTCCAAATGACCGATAACGAGGACGGAACGATCTCGGTGGTCGTAGATCTCAGTATCTATGCACAGTGGGGGTACATTTTTTCGGGTGATAGCGTTGATTTGCTGATCACGGCAAAGGACGGCAATGTTACCAAAACGCTGAAATACACTGTTACATGGATGTAAGGATAAGCTATGAATAAATTCCGGAAGTTTATAATCGGTGCACTTCTTCTTGCCCTGTGCTTTTCGTTTCTGAATTCCTGCGTTTCCGCCCGGGAATTTACCTATGCCACCGACCTTGAGGACGGCAGGGTACAGGCGGAAACGGCGTATTCTTTCCGGCTTTCGGTTCTCTACGGCAAAAAGCTTGTCACCCCGGAGGTGACCTGCAACGGGATCCTGCTGACAGCAGACGGGGACGCCTACACGGCGTCCCTGCACAGCGGAGAAAATGAGATCGCCTTTTCGGCACAGCGGGGGAACGACAGGATATCAAGAACCTACCGGATCACCTGCGAGGCGGAGCTGACGTACACCACCGACCTTGAGGACGGCAGAGTACAGCCGGACGAGGCGTATTCTTTCCGCCTCTCGGTCCTCTACGGCGATAAGTCTGTTACCCCGGAGGTGACCTGCAACGGGATTCTGCTGACGGCGGACGGGGACGCCTATACGGCGCTTTTGCGCAACGGCGGAAATGAAATTTCTTTTTCGGCACAGCAGGGGCAGGAGCGGCTGACGAGGACCTACCGGGTCACCCGTAAGGCGGAATTTGCGTTTTCGGAAATACCGGAGGATCTGCGGATCGAAAACGACAGGATCTCCTTTGCTGCAGGCGCTACCTTCAACGGCGCTCCCTGCGCCCTGTTGGTCAAACACAACGACAAGGAACTGGAGCCGGAAAACGGAAACTACACGGCAGAGCTTTCGGCAGGCGACAATACGCTTACCATGATTGCAAGAGCCGGGGACTATACCGAAACCAAAGAATGGCATATTGCCTACGACGGATTTGTTTTCATCACGAATCTGGAAAACGCCGATACGGGAAATCCGGAGCTGAGTTTCCGGGCGGCGGCACGCTACGGAGAGAGCGTATGCGATCTTTCGGTTACGGTAAACGGTGAGCCGCTTACCCCGGACGGGGGGCGGTATTCTCTGGTACTGGCGCCGGGGGAAAACCGCTTTGTGCTGACGGTAAGCAGCGGAAACGCAACCAAACACTACGAATATACGGTGCGGTACGTGGATGCCGCCCCCGCTCTTACGGCAAATATCACCGACGGAAAGACCTATAAGAGCGGCACTTACAGCTTTGACGTTACAGCGAAGGACGGACTTGGGAAAAAGCTTCCCGCATCGGCGATTTCTTTCCTTGTGGATTGGGACGCCGCGGACGGGGTGGATAATTTTGTCCCGGTGAGCGGGATCTCCCTTGTGTGGGACGATTCGGTGATGACGAGCTTCCGCATCCGCTTCAGGAGCGGTGTTTTTGCTTCTCATACCGGCGTGCCGTTTGCGCTGAAGATCGTCGCTACCGACGACTACGGCAGGAGCGCCGTTGCCGTTTACCGGATGACCGCCGATCCCGTCGGAGAGGGAGAGCAGAGCGGAGAGGTCGTGTTCTCTCTGGAAGGCTTTTCGATCGGATGCGGGTATTTTATAGCGCCCGTCCGGGTTCCGGTCTACGAGGGCGTTCCGTTTTCCCGGACGCTGACCGAAATTCTGACGGCGCACGGGTGGACCTATACGTACACCGGTAGCATCGAAAGCGGCTTTTACCTTGCTTCCATCGGGGGGCTGAACCTGAAAAATAACCGCATTGCAGACGGTATATGGGATTTTGTAAAGGACAGGGGATACGTCCGTTCGATTGCGGAGGACGGAACTCTTGGAGAATTTGATTTCGGCTCCGGGTCCGGCTGGATGTACAGTGTGAACGGCGTGTATAAGAACTACGGCTTTGCCGACTATTTTCCGCAGGACGGCGACACGGTCCGGGTGCAGTTTACCGTAATGCTTGGGGAGGACCTTGGCGGCGGCGGTGCGCTCGGCGGCGGAAGCTCGGGCAGTCTTCTGGACGACAATCCGGATTATGCGCCGATCATGAAAATGCTGGCGGATATTGCGCAGGGGAGCGCCGATAAGACGGTATATCACGAGGTGCTTTCGGCAATCTCCGCATGGAATCTTTCACAAAATGAAATGGAGCGGCAGATCGGAAAACTGAAATCTGCCTATGGGGAAAAAGGATGAAACGGTATTGGGGGCGCTTTGCGTGCCTGCTTTGGGCGATTTATTTTCTGCTTGCGGGAACGCTTGTTTTTCCGGTTGGGGCGGAGACTTCCGCTCCGACTCCGTCAGAGGTCGCAGACGGGATTATTCTCTGGAAAAAGGCGGATGTCGGGGCGGATCCGGACGGGTATCTGATAAACGATACCTTTCTGGAGCAGGCGGGGAGCACGCCGGGGGACTGGTATCCGATCGCTCTTGGCAGGCTTTGCATTTCAGACGGTCAGTCGGGATATCTTGCCGTGATCGGCGACAATGTGCAAAAGCGCTACCGGACGCCGGAAAAGCTCAGCCGGGCAAAAGCCACCGAGTGGCACCGGATCTCGCTTGCCGTGCTTGCCTGCGGCGGCAACCCCAGAAGAATGGGGGAGGCGGGCGACATTGACCTGATTGCCGACGGCACCTACGACCGTGTGGACGAAAACGGAAACGGGATTCTCGGCAGGCAGGGGATCAACGGTTTTATCTGGGGGCTTATCACCCTGGACAGCCTGTACTATGAGGTGCCAGAGGGGGCGTATTACACCCGGGACGATATCATTCTGAACATTCTCAACCGCCAGCTCCCCGACGGGGGCTGGGCGCTTTCGGGGGACGCCTGCGACCCGGATATCACCGCTATGGCGATTCAGGCGCTGGCACCCTATTACAACAGCGAAAAAGAATACGTTTACACCGGCAGTGACGGACAGGTTGCCAGAAAGGCACGCACGGCGGTGGACGACGCGCTGAAATGTCTGTCCGCACTTCAGCTGTCGGACGGCGGCTTTTACAGCTGGGGGATGCCGAACTGTGAGAGTGCGGTGCAGGTTGCCGTGGCGCTGTGCTCGCTCGGGATCGACCCCTTCACCGATTCCCGTTTCATCAAGGACGGGCACACGGTCTACGACGGGATTCTGAAATACCGGAACCGGGACGGCGGTTTTCTCCATTCGTTCGTTTACGATGCGGAAAATCCGACCTCGCTTCCGGACCGCTCCAACACCATGGCAAGCGAACAGGCGCTTTACGGAATGGCGGCGCTTATCCGCCGGCAGAACAGAATGCGCCGGCTGTATGATTTCCGCCCCGAGCAGAGCGACGAGGTAAAACGGCAGATCGCCGACGTGGAGGCAAAGATCGGAACGCTGACCTGGACCTCCGCTACCGCTGAGATCGAAGCGGTTTACGGGCAGTATCTTGCCATTGACGCCGCCGAGCGCAGTTACGTCGGCAACTACCGCACGCTTTCCGAGCTGCTTGCCTTTGCGGGAATTCCTTATGCCGAGGAAAAAGTGGATTACAACAGCGGAGACGCCGGCGTGATCCGACCGATCGAGGAATTTACCGAAACCGACCGTGCGGCGGTGGACGCCCTCCCCGGGGAGCTGACGACTGCTTATCGGGCGCAGGTCCTGCGGCTCTGGGAAAAGATCCGCAACTGCTTTGACTTTGAGGGTAAGCAGGATTATTACGACAGGCTGGAAGCGGCAAAAAACAGGATCGAGGCAATTCAGGCGGAAATTGACGCACTCAATGCGGAGATCCGGGAAAAGCTGTATCCGTTCGACCGCATTTCGCTGAAGGACAAAAAAACGGTGGACCGCATCGTGGAGCGCTACCTTTTGCTGAGCGAGTACGACCGGACGAAGATCGACCGCTTTGAAGACGTGATCAAAACCAAGACCAAGATTGACAACCTGTTGCGGGGACTTATCATCGGGGCGGCGCTCTCGGTGGTCGCCATAGTGACGGCGGTGTTCCTTGTGCGGCGCATCCGGAAACGGCGGCGCCGGAAAGAGCGGGAGCTGGAGGAGCTTGCCGCAGAGTATGACGACGAATAACGAATAAATGAAAGGAGGGCGGAGAACGGTATGAAAAAGGATATTCTTGCGATTTTTGCAATCGTTCTGCTGATTGCGGTGGTTATCAGCGGCACCAATATCCAGTCGGTGGATGAATATTACCTGACGCATATCGACGACATCACGCCGGAAAGCGAGACGGTTACCGTCAGCATCCGGTGCGATACGATCCTGCAAAATTATGACGATCTGGATCCCGCCCTCCGCTCGGACGAGTTCGTTCCGCCCGACGGTGTGATCCTGCCGCCCACCGAGTACGTGCTCCGCCCGGGCGACACGGTGTTTGATATCCTCGACCGTGCGGTGCGCTACAATAAGATCCAGATGGAATATCAGGGGGCGGACGAGAACAGCTTCGGAAGCGTTTATATTCAGGGCATCCATTACCTGTATGAGTTTTCCTGCGGACCGCTTTCCGGGTGGATGTACTGCGTGGACGGCGAGTTCCCGAATTACGGCTGTTCCAAATATGTTCTGCAGGACGGGCAGACGGTGGAGTGGGTCTACACCTGTGATCTCGGCAGGGACGTTGGCTGTGCGTGGATGGAAGGAGGAGGCTCATGAAAGCTTTCGCAAACGTGCACCCGTGCGTGCTGTTGTTTTATTTTCTGTCAGTGCTGGTGGTGGCGATGTTCGTGACCAATCCGGTGCTGTCGGTGACCGCTCTGCTCGGTGGCATCCTGTTCTGTGCGATGCTGGAGAAGCGGAGCGCCATTCCCGGCGACCTCGGTTTCTATATTCCGTTGTTTCTTCTGGTCGCCATTACCAATCCGCTCTTTTCCCACAACGGGGTCACGCCGCTGTTTTTCCTGAACGGAAATCCGGTTACGCTGGAGGCGTTCGTCTACGGTGCGGCAATTGCCGTGACGGTGATCGGCGTGATGCTGTGGTGTAAAGGTTACAGCAGGGTGATGACGAGCGATAAATTTCTGTATCTGTTCGGCAGAGTGATCCCGAAGCTTGCGTTGGTGCTGTCTATGGCGCTCCGCTTTCTGCCGATGTTTCTGCGGCAGATGAAAAAGGTCAGGGTGGCGCAGAAAACGATGGGACTGTACGCCGGGCGTGGCTTTGTAGATAGAATCCGGAGCACCGGGCGGGTGTTCCTCGCCATGATCTCCTGGTCGCTGGAAAACGCCATGGAGACCGCCGCTTCCATGAAGGCAAGAGGTTACGGAACGCACCGGAGAACCAATTTTTCACTGTTCCGCTTCACGCCCCGGGATGGAATGCTTCTGACGGTCAGCGTCCTGCTTATGGGGGTGACGGTCGTCGGCATGGCAAGCGGCGCCGTGGCATTTGACTTTTATCCAAGGATCAGCGCCGTAAATCTGTCGCCGCTTTCGGTGACCGTATATCTTGCATTCGGTGCGCTGTCGTTTCTGCCGTTTGTAATGGAAGTAAGGGAGGCTGTCGTATGGACATATTACAAATCAAGGATCTGAGCTTCTGCTACCCGGGGGCGCAGAAAAACGCCGTGGAGTCGGTCAGTTTTTCGGTGCGCACGGGGGAATTCGTCGTGGTTTGCGGGGAATCCGGGTGCGGAAAAACGACCTTGCTTCGCCTGCTCAAGCCCGAACTGGCGCCTACCGGGGAGATGACCGGCACGGTGACCTTTTCCGGTGGGGAGCGGACGCCGGAGGAGATCGGCTATGTGCTCCAGAATCCGGACAGCCAGATTGTGACCGACAAGGTCTGGCATGAGCTGGCGTTCGGACTGGAAAATCTGGGTCTGCCGACCGAGGTGATCCGCCGTCGTGTCGGAGAAATGGCAAGCTATTTCGGCATCCAGGACTGGTTCCGGAAAAAGACAGACGAGCTGTCCGGCGGGCAGAAACAGCTTTTGAACCTTGCCGCCGTGATGGTGATGCAACCCAGGGTGCTGATCCTCGACGAGCCGACAAGCCAGCTGGATCCGATCGCCGCATCCGACTTTATTGCGACCCTGCAAAAGCTGAACCGGGAGCTGGGGCTGACCATTCTTTTGGTGGAGCACCGGCTGGAGGAGGTCTTTCCGATTGCCGACCGGGTGCTTCTGATGGACAGCGGCAGGGTACTTCTCTACGACGCACCCGATAAGATTGGCAATTTGCTTGCACCGGACCACCCGATGCAGGCGGCGCTCCCGAGTGCGGTGCGGATTTTCCGTGCCCTCCATATAAACGACTATTGCCCGCTGACCGTGCGGGAGGGACGGGATTTCCTGGAGCGGCATTTTGCGGGCAGGGAAGGCACCCTTCCGGAGGATGAATACCGCCACAGCGATACGGTGGCGGTGGAGCTGAAAAACGTCTGGTTCCGGTATGAGCGGGACTTGCCGGACGTTCTGCGCAATACCTCGGTACAGGTGTACGGCGGGGAGCTGTACGCCGTGCTTGGCGGCAACGGAAGCGGCAAGACCACCATGCTGAACGTGATTGCCGGCGTCGGCAAAGCGTACCGGGGAAAGGTGCAGATTGCCGGAAAGCCCATTAAGGAGTATAAGGGAAATTCCCTCTACCACGGCACATTGGCGCTTCTGCCGCAGAACCCGCAAACGGTGTTTATCCGGGATACGGTGCGGGCGGACCTGACGGAAATTCTCGAAGCGCACGGTGTGCCGAAGGTGGAACGGGAAGGCAGGATACAGGCGATCACACAAAGGCTGGGCGTTGCCCACCTGCTGGACCGGAATCCGTTTGACCTCAGCGGCGGCGAGGGGCAGAAATGCGCCTTGACAAAGGTGCTTCTGACCGAGCCGGAAATTCTGTTGCTGGACGAGCCGACCAAAGGCATAGACGCAGGCGCAAAGCAGACGCTGATGGCACTTTTGCGGGAGCTGAAAGCCGACGGCATGACGGTGCTGATGGTGACGCACGACGTGGAGTTTGCGGCGGAGATTGCCGACCGCTGTGCGCTGTTCTTCGACGGGGAGATTCTTTCCGCCGATACGCCGGCGCACTTCTTCGGCGGCAATACTTTTTATACCACCGCCGCCAACCGCATGGTGCGCACCCTCTGCCCGAACGCTGTGACCTGCCGGCAGGTGGTGCGGTTCTGTCAAGGAGAAAACAGATGAAAAAATGGATCTCTTACGGGATGCTCTGTCTGCTGATTCCCGCCGTGGTAATCGGCGGGGCGGTTTTGTTCCGGGACAGGCAGTATGCGTGGATTTCGCTCTGCGTGACGGCGCTTGCCTGCGTGCCCTTCTTTCTGCACTTTGAAAAGAGTGCGACAGACGCCAAAAGGCTGATTCTGATCGCCGTCATGACCTCCCTGTCGGTTCTGGGCAGGATCCTGTTCACGCCGATCCCGGGCTTCAAGCCGGTAACGGCAATGGTGGTCATCACCGCCATGTATTTCGGCGGGGAAGCGGGTTTCCTGACCGGCGCCCTCTCGGCGGTGATCTCCAATTTCTATTTCGGTCAGGGACCCTGGACGCCGTTTCAGATGTTCGCCTGGGGCTTTGTCGGTTTTCTTGCGGGACTGCTTGCCACGCCGCTGAAAAAAAGCCGGGTAGCCCTGGCGGGATATGCGGTCCTTGCCGGCGTGCTGTATTCGTTTCTGATGGATATCTGGACGGTGCTGTGGGCGGACGGAAGATTCAATTTCACCCGTTACCTTGCGGCGCTCGTCTCTGCCGCCCCCTTTACTGCCGTTTACGCCGTCTCCAATGTGATCTTCCTGATGCTGTTTGCCCGCCCGATCGGAAAGATCCTGGAGCGGATCAAAACGAAATACGCCTTGTAAAATGGCAGAAAATCAATAAAAGGCAGAGCCAATCGCTTTCCGAAAGCGATTGGCTCTGCCTTTTTGTATGTCATCGGATTTGACATGCACCACGCTTACGCATTCAGTTTCCGATAGGCAAGCGGGGTGAGGTGAAACTGATCTTTGAACTGCGAGATGAAGTGGGCGGGGGTGGCGTAGCTTAGCTCCTCGGCGATCCGTGCGACGGGCAGGTCGCTGTACGCCAGATATTCTGCGGCTTTTTGCAGGCGCAGGCGGTTGATATATGCGGCGGGCGAGATGCCGAAGGTTGCCTGAAAAATTTTTCTGAAATATTCGGGCGAGATATAGCAGAGCTGTGCGAGGGTGCTTATCTGCGGCTTTTCTTTGAAATGCAGGTGGATATGATCCACCGCCGCCCGGATGATCGGCGGCACTTTCCGGGTGGTGAATTCCTTTTCCAGCAGGGCGAGGATCTCATACGTCAGGGCTTTGAGCTCCGTGGGGAAGGTCGAGGGATCCGCACTCAGCGCAAGAAGTCTTTCAAACTGCCGCCTGATCTTTTCGTTTTTCGGCGAAAAGATCATAATCCCGTCGGAAAGCTTGACCGGCTCGCCGCAATCAGACAGGTGCAGATTGATCTGATACGTGGAGGCGCTTTCTTCGGCGCACAGGCAGCTCACCGTGTACTCACTGCCCGTGGGAATGTACACCACGTCGCCGGGGTGCGTGGCGAGCGTTTTTTTATCTTTTGTGACGTATTGCGTGAAGCAGTCGTTGACGTACAGCAACAGGTCCTGCTTTTTCGGCTGTGAAATGCACGAAAACGGTGCGTTTTCTTCCGCCTGCGGCATTTCGATAAAGCTTAAAAATTTCAGGTCGTAATCTTCTTTGCATAGCTCCGATAAAGGTTTGATCTTCATTTTTTCGGCTCCTTTCATGGCGTCTCAATGCTATTATAGCAAGCACCGTGGGAAAAGTCAAGGGGTGCGGCGGAAAATCTGTTTTGAAAAACGATATTTTTTGTTTGAAAAAGAGATTGTAAAAATTGCGCCGGAGCGGTATAATGCGATATGACGGAAATTTTAAGGAGATAGCTTATGAAAAATCAGATTTTTGAGATCGGATTCGATCAGTCCAAGGGCATATTGACATCGCTCGTGTTGTGCAAAGACCCAGAGCGTGCCAATTTCATCAAAGCGGGAAGGGGACTTGCCGAGCCGCACGGCGTGCCGTGGTATCGGAGGGAAGACGGGAAGTTTTATAAAACGACCGAGCCGTACCAACCCGAAAGCTTTGAAGAAAAAGGCGATCTTGCACGGGCGGTATTTCAGCGTCACGGCGTGAAAATTTACGAAGATTTTATTTTGAAAAACGATTTTTTGCTTATACGGATCCGGGTGAAAAACGAAAGCGGGCATCCGTTCTATTTCAAAAGGGAAGATTGCGCTTTTTATATGCCGTTTGCCGATTCCTACGACAATGCGGAGATCTGCCGGAAGGTGCGGTGCCACACGCACATTGCGGCGTTTGGCGAAAATTCATACGTGCGGACCGAGCGCATGGGCATCTCCGGGCATAACGTAGGCGTGGTGCTTGCGAAAGGCTCGACGTATTCGTATTCGCAGGAGGACTGCCGGGAAAGCAACGACCGGGGGTATTTTGCGCTGAACGTGTCGCCGTTTCATCTGTTGGACGGCGAGGAATACGGGCTTGAATTTGTCGTTTTCCCGCATGGCGGCGGAGAGGACTTTTTTGTGCAGGCGCAAAGGTTCACGCCGTACATACGCACCGAAGCGGTGGACGGATACGTGCTTTTCAAGGGCAGAAAATGTGAATTCCGGTTGACCGCACCGCAAAAAATTTGCCGGGCGCAGGTGAAAATCGGCACAAAAAAACTGCTGTTCACAGTGAACGGCAACCGGCTTACCACGCATATTACGGGTGAAAAATACGGCGAACTTCGTCTCTCATACGAGGTGAACGGAAGGAGTGGAGAGGCGTATTTTTATGTGAGCCCAACGCTTGAGGAACTGCGGAAAAAGCGTGCGCAGTTCATCGTGAAAAATCAGCAGTGCCTTGAAAAGGATTCGCCGTTGTACGGGGCGTATCTTATCTACGACAACGAGGAAAAACGGCAGTATTTCAGCTTTGACTGGACGGATCACAACGCTTGCCGGGAGCGGATGGTAATGCCGTTGTTTCTGGCAAAGTACGCACGCAAGACGGGTGATGAAAGCGTGCGGAAAAGCGTGGAGCTGTTCACGGAATTTCTGCTTCGTGAGTGCGTGGATGAGGAGAGCGGCAGATCGTTCAACAACATCGGCAAGGACGCCTCAAGGACACGGCTTTACAATGCGCCGTGGGTAATCATGTATTTCACCGAGCTGTATCTGCTGAACGGCGAGAAGAGGTGGATAGACCTGGCAAGCAAAATGCTGATTTCCTACTATAAAAACGGCGGCACGCATTTTTACCCCAACGGAATCCGTTTTTACGAGATTGCGCAGGCGGTGCAAAAAAGTGGCGAAACCGAAAAATATAACGAAATTCTCGCACTTTTCGACGAGCACATTGATTTTATCCTGAAAACGGGCACGAACTACCCGCCGCACGAGGTGAATTTTGAGCAGACAATCGTCACGCCCGCCGCCTGCCTGCTTCTCGACAAATATCTGCTCACAAAAGACGAAAAGTATCTTTGCGAGGCGGAAAAGCATCTGAAGATCCTGATCCGGTTCAACGGCGACCAGCCCGATTACCGGATGAACAAAGCGCCGATCCGGTACTGGGACAACTACTGGTTCGGCAAGACCCGTTCGTGTTCTTACGGTGATACCTTCCCGCACGCTTCGGCGGTGCACAGTGCGCACTGCTTCTACGTCTACGGCGTAGCCACGGGAAAGAGGGAGTGGATCCGGTATGGCAGGCAGTGTTTTGAGAGCGTGTATTGCTGTTTCAGACCGAACGGCGAAGCCAGCAGCGCATACGTGTACCCCGAACGTGTGAACGGCGAAAAGGGCGGGTATTACGATGCGTTTGCCAACGAGCAGGACGGACTTTTGTACCTTGCCTATAAAATGGAAGAACTGTGAGGTAGCAAGTGACGTGACGAAAAGAGGTATCGTATGACTTTCAGAAAGGTTAGATCCCGGAATACGGATATGACGGAAGGAAAAATTTTCGGGCGGTTTATCGCCTATGTGCTTCCGTTCATGTTCACAAATCTGTTGCAGGTATTGTATAACGCTGCGGATATCGTGGTCGTGGGGCTGTCAAACGAACCGGATGCAGTGGGGGCGGTGGGAACGACTACCGCATTCGTCAATCTGATCGTGGGCTTGTTTATGGGATGCTCGGTCGGAGCGGAGGTGGTCCTTGCCCATGCCATCGGTAAAAAGGACGACGAGGAGACCGAAAAGGCGGTGCATACTTCTTTGCTTTTCGGCTTGCTTTTCGGGATATTCTGCGGAGGACTTGGCTTTTTTATGGCAAAACCCGTCCTTGCCCTGATGGGAAACGACGGGAAATTGCTGGAGTTGGCAACGCTGTATACGCATATTTATTTTCTCGGTCTGCCGCTTATCGCACTCACAAACTTTTCCGTGGCGGTGCTGCACGCAAAAGGCGATTCCAGAACGCCTTTCTGGGTGCTCACCTCTGCCGGAATTCTGAACGTGGTCCTGAACCTGATCCTTGTGCTCGGCGCCGGAATGTCCGTGGAGGGCGTTGCGATTGCAACGGTTGCGGCAAACGCCGTTTCGGCGGTGGTTTTGCTGGTGAAGCTTGCGAAGGATCATACGGCGTGCGGACTGCGCTTTGCAAAACTGCGCATCCATCTGCGGACGCTTGGAAAAATCGTGGCAATCGGCTTGCCGGCGGCGATACAGAGCTGTCTTTTTTCGCTGTCGAATATGCTGATCCAGTCTTCGATCGTGAAGGTGAACAATACCCTTGCGGGCAGTGACGCCGCCTATCAGCCGGTCGTAAAAGGGAATTCTGCCGGCACGAGTATCGAAAGCTTTCTGTATACTTCGGTCGATTCGGTGGGAAAAGCCTCTGTTTCGTTTGTGGGGCAGAACGTCGGGGCGAAAAAATACAGCCGGCTTTCAAAATTTATCAGGATCTCTTACATGATATCGTTTGTGTTGGGCGTTTGTCTGCCCGCATTGGTCTTATGCTTCCGCAATCCTTTGCTCGCCGTGTACGGCGTCCATGCGGCGGAAAGCGGTCTGGATCAGATCGCTTATGAGACGGCGGTGAAGCGGATGATTATCATGTTTGCGCCCTACTTTACCATTGCCTTTATGCAGCTGGGCGCCGAAATTCTGCAGGGCTTGGGGCGGGCTGTCGTTTCTTCGGTCATTTCCCTGATCGGCGCTTGCCTGTTCCGGGTCGTATGGATCTTCACGGTATTCTCTTTCAAGCCCTCGCTTGAGATTATTTATTTGTCGTACCCCATTTCCTGGACGCTGGTTGCGGTATCTTATTTTATTGTGATTGACAGGACGATAAGAAAACTGCGTCTGCGGGAAAAGAGAGAGGTGCCAAAGCCGGACGGCAGTATCTGATTTTCCAAGGTGCAGAAAGCAAAAAAAGAGCGGTTTCCCGCTCAAATAAGCCAAAAAAGTAGAGATAACGAAATCCGTTATCTCTACTCGAAATGGTGCCCCAAGGCATTTCAAATCCGAACCAGACGGGGTGCAGTTGAGTTCCGAAAGGAATACTGTTTTTGTTCCGTCCTTGTAGTTGAAGGTAAAGGTTATCTTATCATCGTAAAGGTATATTGCATTGATAAATCCATCGATTAGCCTTTGTTTACCTTCTTTTGTTGAAATATTCAACTTTTTAAATTTCTCTATTCCAAAGCGTATTTGCTCTTTCGTAAGGAAGAGCTTTTTAATTTGTTCTTGAATAATCGTTAAATCAAGTTGGCTCTTTTCTTTTTCAAGTTCCGCAAGTCTATCTTTCGTTGAGTCGAAGATAATCCCTTGCTCAATCGCTGTAATTATGTTTTTAATACGATTTTCAACGTCTTCTAATTGTAAACGCAATCTCGGTAAGCGCGGATTTTCTTCGCCCTGTAAATCGAAAATCCTATCCACAAGATAATCAGTCACGGCTTCGTCGTGAAGAAGCTCCATTGCCTTTTGAACGGCTAAATCTTCAATCCACAACTTACGTACCGTTTTCTTATCGCAAGTATGCTTTTTAGCGTTTACGCATTTGTAATAGCGGTGGACTTCCTTTTTCCTTCCCGTTCCTGCTTCACCAACCATAAGCGCGCCACATTTACCGCAGAACAATTTTGTAGTTAAAAGATAATCATCTTCCGCTTTATGACGGGCGGGTGCGTGTTTATTTTGCGCCATACGACGTTGAACACGCTCAAATAAGTCTTTGCTAACGATAGCAGGCACGGCATCGGGAATTACAATGTCATTATATCTAAATTCGCCTATATACTTGCGGTTGGTAAGCATATATTGAACGATATTATAAGACATTTTCTTGCCAAGTCTTGTCGTTATTCCTTTTGCATTGAAATGGTTTACAATATCTTTGATAAGGTAGCGTTGGCTTCTTTTAAGTCCTCGTTTTCGGCTCGCGCATCGTCGGTGGCTTGCTTTACGACTTTGTGATAGGTTTTCGGATCGACATGCTTGGCTGTGCTTCCGACTTTACCCCGTGACAAATTCCACTTCTTACCGACTTCTTCATATACGGCGGTTTGCAATTCCGCTAATTTCCCGTCAAAGTAGTATTTAGCACTCAATCGGTTGTCGGGGGTGATCGGTACGAAGTTGATATGCAGGTGCGGCGTTGTTTCGTCCTTGTGGACAACGGCGGAGATGATGTTTTCTTCGCCGTATCTCTTCTTGACGAAGTTCACGCAGTCGGCAAAGAAAGCACGTTCGACTTCCAACGGCATACTGTCGAAGAAATCTTTGTCCGACGTCATCACGAACGATACCATCTTGATCGCGTCGTCTTTGACTTTCCGTTTCACGCCTGCTTGCCTGATCCGTTGGTTGATAAACTCCGCATAGCCTTTTTCGGGCGGTGGGATCATGTGATAGTTATTCTTTGTGCGGCTCGTGTCAATCGTTTCCTTTCCGATGCGGACGTAGCCCTCTTGACGTTCGTTCTCCAAAGCGACTTTTACAATATCGCCTTGCGGATATTTTTTCATGTTCAGCACGATATAAGATATAATGGTTTCCTCCTGTAAATTTCGCTTTTTTGTTGCGCGAAATAGGTGTGTAGAAACAGTCATCCCGACTTTGTTCGGTGGACAAAAAGCCTCGCAGAGCCTACGACCAAACAACGTTTGGTGTAGTAGGCTACACCTATTTCGCTTCATCTCGTTTTGCTTGCAATTTGCTTTCCAAATAGGTCATTTTGCAATCACTTCCACAAGCGTTTAACGATCGCTTGCAAGTCATCCTACAATCATATCAATCACCGTCCTTGTTATATTTGTCCCTTCACGTAAAAGGGCTGTTTTCCACAGACAACAAAAAATGCCGCTGAATATAGAGCGGCATTCATACGATAAAAAAGGAAGTCCTATCACAGAACTTCCTTATTTACAAATATTCAGTTGTGAATGGGGAGAGATTGTTTTACCCTCCATAATATAGCCATAACGGCGTTAAAAAATCGTACCCCCTGTAAAAATGACCTAATTTTCTCCGAAAAGCGCCTTTAACAAGCGCAGTTCAAGCGTTTCTTCTTGGGTTCGTTTCAGAAGTTTGTGCTGTTCCTTTTTGCGCTTTCGCGCCTCTTTGCGTCTCAGGCGTTTTCGTTCTTTTCTCGCTTCCATTGCTTGCTGATGCAATTTTTCAAGGTTATCTTCTGCTTTCAGAATAAGTTTACGGACGGCTCCTTCGGTAACGCCCATCTCATCGGCAATACGGACTTTTTTCATATTCAAATACTTGAACATAAAATACGCTTGCGCTTGGCGCGGAGTCAGTTTTGCTTCTAATCTACGTTGCTGACGGTCGAGCCTTTCTTGCTCCAAGCGTTCGTTCTCTGCATCACGCTCGGCTTCTTCCTGTTTCTCCCAAATCACTTCAATATCCTCATCTGGATCGGGGAAGTCAAAGCCGTCTTCCAACATTTTATTCAAAGAAACCTGCCGCCGTGTTTCTTTGCGATTGACTTTTTTCTCGTATTTTTCTATTTCCGCAAAAACTTCGGCAACGTCATCTTCGACTTCGATATTTTCTATATGCCCATCGGCAAATTCGTAAGTAATTGTTTTCATAGTTGTATTATACCACAAAAGTGTGCAAATTTCAATCCTTAATGCCGATAAACACGCAAAAATGAAAAAAGCGACGGAATGTGAATCCCGCCGCTCTTTGTGCTTATTTTAGTATAAAAGTAAATCCGAACCACTCACTCGTAACGAATACTTGGTTCGGATTATACTGACTTGGTGCGGGTAAGAGGACTTGAACCTCCACGAAGTTGCCCCCACTAGAACCTGAATCTAGCGCGTCTGCCAATTCCGCCACATCCGCATATGAAGTAATTCGGTAAGAGGGAAATATCCGCTCCTGCCATTTTGTTTTCGTTCCCCCAGATACCAACCGGTGTGCCGGGAACATTAAATATCATACCATAAATCCGCCGGGTTGTCAAGAGTTTTTTCAGAAAAATCCGAAAAAATAACGAAATTTCCTGAATTTATTTTTCAAAGCGGAAAAAGAGCGGGGAACAGGTGGCTCAGATTGCGTAGCCGCCGTCGATCCCGATGGTCTGTCCGGTGATGAATCCGGCTTCATCCGACGCCAGAAAGGCGGCAAGGGCGGCGACTTCCTCCGGAGTGCCGCATCTGCCCAGGGGCGTTTCGTTGCACAGGGATTTCATCGTTGCGGCGTCAAGTTCCCGGTTCATATCGGTCAGGATGACGCCCGGTTCGATGCAGTTGACGGTGATACCGGAGGGACCCACTTCCTTTGCCAGCGCCAGGGTCATGCCACGGAGAGCGGCTTTGGCGGCGGAATAGTGCACCTCGCAGGAGGCGCCGACCTTTCCCCACATGGAGCCGATCTGGATGATTCTGCCCGATTTTTTGCGGATCATGCCGGGCAGGACCGTCCGGGTGATGTAAAAAGCGCCCGAGAGATTAGTGTCCAGCATCTGCTTCCAGTCCGCATCGGTGATATCGGTAAAGAGCCGGATCTGCGAGATGCCGGCGTTGTTGACAAGAACGTCGATACCGCCAAGCAGTGCCTGTGCCTGTTCTGTAGCGGAGACGGCGGCTGACGGGTCCGACAGGTCGGCACGGATTGCGACGGCGCCGGTTTCCTTTTCGAGCCCGGCGGCAAGGTCATCCCGGCTCCGGTAGAGAAAAGCGACCCGGTGTCCGTCGCTTGCAAAGCGTTCCACGCAGGCACGCCCGATGCCCCGGGTGCCTCCCGTTATCAGTATGTTCATGATATTGCTACGACCACAACTCCCCCTCAGACGGGCAAGGAGCGATATCCTTTCCTGTTTTTTCGGAAATTTTCACCTATATTATATAGCAGAAGTGGCGGAAAATCAAGAGAAGATGAAAAATTCTGCCTGATGTGGCGGATTTTTGAAAAAAATATCGGAAAACCCTTGACAGAAATTTTAAAATATGATATACTTTTATTTCAGTACGGGTATTTTTCGTATGCCCGTCTCCTTACCGTATGTAAAATTCTGAATGCGTACGGTCTTAAGTCCATAGGGAGGTGTAAAACATGGAAAAGGTAATCAATTCTTACGAAGTCCTGTTCATTGTTGACGTTACAAAAGGCGATGCCGTAACCGAAGCAACGGTGAACAAGTTCATGTCCCTGATCGAGGCAAACGCCGAGGTCGTGGATGTGGCAACATGGGGCAAGCGCCGCCTTGCGTATCCGATCAATGATATGCCCGAGGGCTATTATACGGTCGTTACTTTCAAGGCTGAGCCTTCGTTCCCGAGCGAGCTTGAGCGTCTGCTCAACATCGACGAAACGGTAATGCGTTCTCTGGTGATCAGACTGGAGTACGATGCGTCCGAAAAGAAAGCTGCCAGAATTGCTGCTGAAGCCGCTGCCGCTGAGGCTGCCGCCGCTGCAGAAGCCGCTGCTGCCGCTGAAGCTGACGTGATCGTAACCGAGACCACTGTGGTAGAAGCAGAAGCTACTCCTGCAGATGCAGAATAATTGCTCACAAGGAGGTTTGATATGTCTTGTCTGAATCTGAATAAGGTTGTCCTTGCAGGAAGATTGACGGCAGACCCCGAGCTGAAGCAGACTCCTTCCGGAGTAGCAGTCCTCAGCTTTTCGATCGCAATCAATCGCAGGTATGTATCAAAAAACAATGAGCAGTCGGAAGCCCAGACCGACTTCATCAACGTAGTGGCGTGGAGACAGACCGCAGAGTTTATCTCCAAGTATTTCCGCAAAGGCTCTGCAATCTGCCTGACCGGAAGTATTCAGACCCGGAACTGGCAGGACCAGAACGGTCAGAAGCGCTATGCTACCGAGGTCGTGGCGGATGAAGCCATGTTTGTGGATTCCAAAGGCGAGAGTGGCTCTGGACAGGCGTCCTACACACCGGACGCATACAGCGCCGCACCCGCATATTCCTCGAATTCCGCCGCAGCGCCGAACTTTGAGGATCATAACACCGACGACGATCTGCCGTTCTGACGATCGCCGCACCATTAAAAATTTACAGGAGGTTACCCGAAAATGGATAGAGCTGAAAATACGGTTCGTGCGCCTCGCCCCGTGATGCGCAGAAGAAAGAAGATCTGCATTTTCTGTGCAGACAAGGTTGATTTTATTGACTACAAGGACGCCGCAAAGCTGAGAAAGTTCATCAGCGAGCGTGGAAAGATCCTTCCCAGAAGAATTTCCGGCACCTGTTCCAAGCATCAGCGTGAGCTGAACACCGCTATCAAGCGTGCAAGACAGGTAGCTCTGCTTCCTTACGTTACCGACTAAGGCGCAGATTTCAGAGAAAAGCGACTGTTGCAAAAGCGACGGTCGCTTTTCTTTTTTTGTGAAAGAGTATCAAAACTGCCGCCGGGGGTTGACATTGCCGGAGGAGGATGTTATAATATCCACAAGGCTTGTCCGATGCAATGACGATGTTTACAGAACAGGAGACAGAAAAATGGAAAGAGAACAGTATCTGAAAAATCTGGAGGTCCCGTCCGGCTGTGTGGACGTGGTTCTGGATACCGACACGTTCAACGAGCTTGACGATCAGTTTGCCGTAGCGCTATTGCTTTCGCATCCGGAGAGATTTCACCCGGTGGGCTTTTGTGCCGCACCTTTTCTGAATGCCAACAGCTCCTCCCCGGAGGACGGCATGGAAAAGAGCTATCAGGAGCTTATGAAGATCCTTACGCTGATGGAGCGGGAGGACCTGAAATCGGTGACCTTCCGTGGATCCCGCCATTACTGCCCCGATGAAAAAACGCCGGTGCCCTCGGAGGCGGCACGCTTCCTTGCCGAAACGGCGGAAAAATATTCGCCGCAAAACCCGCTGTACATTGTGGCGATCGGCGCCATTACCAACGTGGCGTCGGCGATCCTCCTGAATCCGAAAGCGATGACCGAAAACACGGTGATCGTGTGGCTGGGCGGTCACGCCGTTCACTGGCGGGATACAAAGGAATTCAATATGCGGCAGGACATTGCCGGCGCCCGGGTGCTGTTCGGTTGCGGGGTACCGCTGGTACAGCTTCCGTGCATGGGCGTGGTCAGCGCATTCTGCGTTACAAAGGGAGAGTTGGAGCAGTGGCTCCGGGGAACGACGCCGATCGGCGAATATCTGGCGGACAACACCGTCAGGGAATGTGAGCGCTATGCCGCAGGCACGGCGTGGAGCCGCTGTATCTGGGACGTGACGGCGGTTGGCTGGCTGCTCAATGACGGCGGTCGCTTTATGTCGTCGTACGTCATGCCGGCGCCTATCCCGCAATATGACGGTTATTACTCCTTTGACAACTCCCGCCATCCCATGCGCTACGTGGACCATATCCACCGGGATGCGCTCATGACCGATATGCTTTCCCGGATTGCCGCTTATACCCCTGCCACTGACTGCCGAAAGGGAGGGAATGAATGAAAACCTTACTGACGATATCGGTGATCTTTGTGATCGGCGGTACGCTTGGCTGGATTCTGGAGTTCTTTTACCGCCGGCTGGCGCACGGAAAGTGGATCAACCCCGGTTTTCTGACCGGTCCCTGCCTGCCACTCTACGGTTGCGGACTTTTGCTGTTGTACGGTCTTTGCCGGTTTGATTACAGCTTTATTCCGGGTCGTGCCGCACAGATTGTTGTGCAACTGCTGGTGCAGACAGTGATCCTGACGGCGATCGAATACGTGACCGGTCTGATTTTTACCAAGGTGTTTCACGTCAAGCTGTGGGACTATTCTTCCAGACCCGGCAACATCGGCGGCATCATCTGCCCGCTGTTTACCCTGATCTGGGGTGCGGTGGGTGCCGGATATTATTTCCTGTTGCATCCGCTTCTGGAGCGGCTGATCGTGATCATCACGCAGACGCCGGCATTCTCCTACCTGCTCGGAATGTACGTGGGCGTGTGGCTGGTGGACCTCTGCTACTCCTTCCACATCGTAAGCAAGATCAAGAAGTGGGCAGCCGAGCAGAACCTTACCGTCCGGTACGAAAACCTGAAAATTGCTATCCGCAACCGTGCAGAGGAGAGAAAGACGAAAAAGCATTTTCTGTTTTCTTTCCGCAGTGCGTCGGATTTCCGGGAAGAGCTGGAGAATTACCGTCAGCTGATGAAGGAAAAAATAAAGGCGAAAAAGAAATAATATTCAAAGGGGCTACCGCTTTTGCGGCAGCCCCTTTGGGGATTGATTAAGTTTGAAGTTTGTCGTACTTTTTGGGGGAGAGCCGGCAGGTGCTGTTTATAGCCGTACCACAAACCGGATGCTGTGTCCTTCGACGTTCTGAGCGGTGAGGGTGCCGTGGTGTTTTTCGGTGATTCCTTTGGCGATCGAAAGCCCGATGCCGAAGCCGTCGCCGCCGGTTCTTGCTTTGTCCGCCCGGTAAAAGCGGTCGAACAGCCGGTCAAGCTCCAACGAACCGACCTCCCGGTAGGTGTTTTCCACCGAAAGGACCAGATGGCGTTTGCCGGAGAGAGAAACGGTTATTTTCCCGTCCGGGTCACAGTATTTTACGGCGTTGTCGATCAGAATGGACAAAAGCTGGCGGATTGCCGCTTCATCGCCGGTATAGTCGAGCGCTTCCGGGACTTTTTCTTCCAGAGAAAGTCCCTTTTTGGCGGCAAGCGCACGGAAGAACGCAACACTTTCGGAGGTGGCGTCGCTCAGGGAAAAACTGCTTTTCTCCGCCACGTCGGTCGCTTCATCCAGCCGTGCAAGCGTGACCAACTGGCGCACCAGGGCGTTCATCTGCTCGCCCTTGCTCCGCATATCCTCCAGCCATTCGTTCTTGCCAAGTTCGCTCTCGGCAATGTCAAGGTTGGTGAGAATGAGGGTAAGCGGCGTTTTCAGCTCGTGGCTTGCATCGGTGATGAACTGCTTTTGTTTTTCGTATGCCTGCGCCGCCGGCTTGACGGCAAAGCGGGAGATCACGACGATGAGCAAAAGAACGATCAGGCTTCCGCCGGCGAACACGAAGAACGAGAGGTACAGGAAGTTGCCGGACGCCGAGCGCTGCATACTGCCGTCCACAAAGATCAGCAGTTCACCGTCTCCGTCTGCCGTGCGCAGATAACGGTAATGGTCGAGCCACCCACGGGTGCGGTCCTTTTCCAGAACCTCCCGGGCATAATCGGAGGCGGTCGCTTCGGTTACGCTGGCGACAGAGGTCACGTCGGTTGCCAGAATCTCTCCGTCGGCATTGACACGGACGGTGAAGTAGCGGGTGGAAAAGCGGGTCTCCTGCGTGATCGGCTCCCGCTTGTCCGGCGGCTTCTGCCCGCCGTCGTGCGGTCCGGGCTGGAATTCCGGAAATTTTCCGTTTCCTTTGGCGATCATGTCGGTCAGCTCGTCCACGTCCGCATTGGTTTGCAGACTGTTGATGACGCAGATCGCCGAAAACAGGATGGCAAACACGCAGATAAAGGACAGAAAGCATATCAGAATAAATTTTTTTCGTAATTTCCAGATCATATGACTTTGCGGCGGACCGCCGCCTCCTTTCTGAAACAGGTCAGGCTTTGCTCTCCAGAAGATAGCCGGCGTTGCGGACGAAGCGGATCTCATAGGGCGCCTTGAGGGAAGCCAGTTTCTTGCGGATGTTGGAGACGTGGACCCAGACCACGCTGATGTCGGATTCGCTGTTCCAGCTCCAGATATGCGACATCATCTGGTCGATGGTGACCACGATCTTCGGGCGCTCCATCAGCATTTCCATGATCTGAAATTCCTTGCCGCTCAGCGAGACCGACTTCCCGCGGTACGTCAGCTCGTAGGTGGAGCGGTTCAGGGTCAGTCCCTCAAAGGGAAGAAGATCGGGGGAGTAGTTTTCCTTGCGGCGGAGCATGGCACGGATTCTTGCCAGCAATTCCGGTGTGGAAAAGGGCTTGGGAAGATAATCGTCCGCCCCGGCGTCCAGTCCCTCCACCCGCTGGTAGACCTCGGTTTTTGCCGTCAGAAAGAGCGCCGGCGTGGAAATCCCCCGTCGCCGCAATTCCCGCAGAACCTCAATGCCGTCCATTCCGGGCATCATAATGTCAAGAATCAGACCGTCGTATTCGCCTGACAGGGCATATTCCAGCGCATCGTTTCCGTTTGACACGCCGTCGGTCAGATAGCGGTTGCTCTCCAGAAGATAGAGCAGAGATTTGAGCAGTTTGGGGTCGTCCTCGGCAACGAGTAAACGCATGGTCACACCTCCTGTTTGCCGCCGTACAGAGACGGTTTTTGTTTCTTTGCTTTCAGTATATACCGGATGCCTAAAGTCTGGCTAAAGAGCGGCAGGCAATCGGAGAACTTTGTTTCATTTTAGCACACAACCGGGAGAAAATCAAGTCCGGCGTGGGAAAAAGGAGCACCCGGCGTGTAGAAAATTACAGCCGGGTGTGAGAGTTTCAGGAAATCAGAGGGATCAGGTGTTCGGCAAAAGCGTCAAAGCCCTGGTCGTTCGGGTGGAGACGGTCGCTTACATAGCGGTTGTCGTTCACCGGAGAAAAGGCGTAGCAGTCGATCACGGTGATACCGGGAATGTCGGCTACCGCCTGGGGGATAAAGGCGCTTGCCTCGGCAAAACTGCCGCACGCCGTGGTCCGGTCGCCGTCGGGGCGCCAGAGCGGACGCATGGCAAAAATTTTGACGTCGGGGTACAGGGCACGAAGATTTTCATAGAATGCCCGGCAGTCCGTCTGAAAGACCTCCGGGGCGCTGGACGACCAGTCGTTGGTCCCGTATGCCACCGTGATATAGTCGGGCAGAAAATCATCCCGCAGGGTGGCAAGGGCAGGGTAAAAGCGCTCGCCGCCGATTCCCTTGTTGATGCCCTCCGCACAGAGGGCGTCGGTCAGGCGGGAGGCGTAGGACCTTGCCGGATCGGCGGAGTCGTAGCCCTGCGTGATCGAATCGCCGAAAAGCAACAGTTTTTTGTTTTTCCTGACTGCCTCCACCCGGGCGCCGTCCGCAAGCTCCAGCGAAACGAGGCGGGAGATCGCCGACCAGGGAAAGTAGATGCAGATCTTCTTTTCGCCCTCACTGAGCGAAAAGCTTCCGCTGTGAATCGGGATCTCCCGGTCCGGGGCGTCAATACTGCCGATCCGCCTGCCGTTTTCATAGATTGAATGGGAAAAATACTTCCGGGAAGAGCCGCCGGGCAGAACCTCCACCGTCAGCGAAAGCGTTGGGCTGTCGGTAATCATTTCGATCCGGACGCCCGCCGTGGCAAAATTCTTGTTGTAAAAGTCCTTGCTCCTGGCAAGATAGGCTTCGCTCTGCTCCTCGGTAAAGCGGTAAAAGCAGATCCTGCCGTCCTTTTCCTCGGTGCGGACGGCGCCGTGTATCAGGGGTAAAAGCTGTTCATAACTGAGTTTCATGGCGTTTCTCTTTCTGTCGTCGCTTAAAGATCAGTATTCCGCATTGCCGGCGGTACGGGGGAACGGAATGACGTCCCGGATGTTGGAAACGCCGGTCAGATACATCAGGATCCGCTCAAAGCCAAGCCCGAAGCCGGCGTGGCGGGTGCTTCCGTAGCGGCGCAGTTTCAGATACCAGTCGTAATCCTTTTCCGCCAGCCCCAGCTCCTGCATCCGCTGCAAAAGCAGGTCGAGGCGTTCCTCTCTCTGGCTTCCGCCGATGATCTCACCTACGCCCGGAACCAGCAGGTCCATTGCCGCTACCGTCTTTCCGTCGTCGTTGAGCCGCATATAAAAGGACTTAATCTCTTTCGGATAGTCGGTGACGAACACCGGACCGCCGATGATCTTTTCGGTGAGGTAGCGCTCGTGCTCGGTCTGCAGGTCGCAACCGTAATCCACCGGATAACGGAAGTCCTCTCCGCTTGCTTTCAGGCGCTCCACCGCTTCGGTGTAGGTCATGTGGGTACATTCGCCCTCCGCCAGGGCGGTCAGGCGGCGAAACAGGTCACGGTCCACGTAGCTGTTGAAAAATTCCAGCTCTTTTTGACAGTTTTTCAGAACGTAGCGCACGATGTGCTGAAGCATATCCCAGGCAAGCGCCATGTCGTCCGCAAGGTCGGCAAAGGCGATCTCCGGCTCGATCATCCAGAATTCCGCCGCATGGCGGGGCGTGTTGGAGTTTTCGGCACGGAACGTGGGACCAAAGGTGTAGATCTTTCCGAAAGCCTGCGCAAATGCCTCACCTTCCAGCTGTCCGGAGACGGTCAGGTGGGTGCTTTTTCCGAAAAAGTCCTGCGTGTAGTCCACTTCGCCCGCATGATTTCTCGGCGGGTTTGCCGGGTCGATGGTGGTGACACGGAACATCTCTCCCGCTCCCTCACAGTCCGAGCTGATGATGAGAGGGGTATGCACGTAGACGAATCCACGGTCATGAAAGAATGAGTGAATGGCAAAGGCAACCTCGCTCCGCACCCGGAACACCGCATGAAAAAGGTTGGTGCGGGGGCGCAGATACGCCTGTTCCCGCAAAAATTCCGGAGAGTGGCGCTTTTTCTGGAGCGGATAATCCGGGGTAGAGTCTCCCTCCACCGAAATGCTCCGGGCTTTCAGCTCCATCGGCTGTCTGGCGTCCGGCGTCAGTTCTGCCACGCCGGTAACGACTACCGCACTGCCGACGTTCAGACGGCAGATCCGGTCGAAATCGCCGGCAAGATATTTTTCCTCAAAGACCACCTGAAGGCAGGGCAGACAGCTCCCGTCGTTCAGATCCATAAAGCCGAACGTGCGGCTGTCCCGGATGCTTCTCACCCAGCCCGCCACCGTGATTTCTTTCTCATGAAAGCTGGCGGGGGAGGCAAGAAGCGATTGAATACTTTCCCGTTTCATATATTTTCTGCTTCCTTTTTTGTCGTTATTCCCGGAGGGCGGAGTAAGCCAGGCGCTCGCAAAGCTCGTCGTATCCGATTCCCGCCGCCGCCGCTTCCTGCGGAAGCAGACTGGTGGGGGTCATGCCGGGGAGCGTGTTGGCTTCCAGACACCAGAGCAGACCGTCGCCGTCGAGAATGTAATCAAAGCGTGCATATGTGGAAAGGCGGAGCGCCGCAAAGCCACGCTCGGTGGCGCACTGCACAGCTTTCAGCTCCGCATCGTTCAGCGGCGCCGGGCACAGCTCGGTGGTGGCGTTTGCCTGATATTTGTTTTTGTAGTCGTAAAATCCGCTTTTCGGAATGATCTCCACCGGGGGAAGCGCTTTTCCGTCCAGATAGGCGCAGGTCAGCTCCCGACCGAAAATGCGGTGTTCGATCATGATATGGCTTTCATAGGCGCCCGCCGCCGCAATGGCTGTCGCAAGCTCTTCTTCGGTGTCCGCCATGCAGACGCCGACGCTGGAGCCGCAGGAGCAGGGCTTGACAACGCAGGGAAGACCCACCTGGCGGATGATCTCCGACAGGGCAGGAAGCTTGCCGGTTGCCACCCGGACGCCACGGGGCGTGCGGATACCGGCGTGCTCCAGAAGCGTTTTGGCAATGTCCTTGTCCATGGCAAGCGCACTTCCGAGATAGCCGGAGCCGGTGTAACGGATGCCGTGGACGTCAAGCGTTGCCTGGAGCTGTCCGTTTTCGCCCATGGCGCCGTGGAGCGCCAGAAAGGTCACGTCTGCCGTGCGGCAGAGGCGGAGCACGTTGGGACCGATCAGGTCACGCCGCCCGCCGGACGAAGCACGGAGCGCCTCAAGGTCGGGGATCTCACGCCCGACGGTGTAAGCGTCGGAGCCTTCGTGGGTGAAAAGAGCGTTCAGATCGGCGTTTGGCGCAAGCTCAAGACCGGTGTAAACGTCAAGGGTAAGCACGGCGTGCCCCCGGCGCCGGAGGGCGGAAGCGATCAGGCTTCCGGAGGAAAGAGATACGTCACGTTCCGGCGAAAGACCGCCGGCAAGAACCACAATATTCAAAGCATAACTCCTTTACAAGCGATAAGAATCTTTTATCAGTATATGCGGAAAGTGTGCCGCAGGAGCGGCAGAACAGAATTTCAGGAATTTTCTTTTGTCCCGTCTGTCTGACGGCGTGTCAGATAGGCGACCCGGTCGTTTCCACCGTAGTCTTTGAAGACCTCGCAGCGAAAACCGTTTTCATAGGCGATGGCGGAGATTGCCTTTGCCTGGTTACAGCCGATCTCCAGAAGCAGAAAGCCTTCCGGCGTCAGGCAGGAAACGCATTTCCCGACGATGACCCGGTAAAAGTCCAAACCGTCGTCGCCGCCGTCCAGAGCGGCGTCCGGCTCGTAGGAAAGCTCCTCGTCCAGAAGCGAGATTGCACGGGATTCGATATAAGGCGGGTTGGAAAGAATGGCGTCAAAGCTGCCAAGCTCCGCAAGAAAATCCGGGTGGAGTACGTCGCCCTCCAGTAACCCGAGGCGGTCGCCCACACGGTTGTTTTCCGCATTTTCTCTTGCAATCTCAAGCGTTTTCGGATAGAGATCCACGCCGACCGCATGGCAGTCCTCACGGGCGGCAAGGGTGGAGATCGCCACACAGCCGCAACCGGTGCAGAGATCGAGAAAGCGTGCGGAGGGCGGTAGCAGACGCACCGCAAGCTCCACCAGCTTTTCGGTGTCCTGGCGGGGAATCAGCGTGTCCTCGGTGACCCGGTAGGTTTCGTGACAGAAATCCCAGTAGCCGAGAATATATTGCAGAGGGTAGTGAGAGAGCCGCCGGTTTACCGCATCGGCAAGCTCGGGGGACGAAAAGTCCTCGTCGTGGCGCAGTAGAAGCTCCGCCTTATTGACGCCGCAGAAACGGCAGATCAGCATTGCCGCCTCTCCACGGTTATTTTCAATTCCCGCATTGCCAAGTGCCATGCAGATCTCATTGTAGGTCATAAAAAACCTCCTTACCCATTGTAACCGATACCGGAAAACTTCCGTCTCTTAATTATAACAGATTCTCGCCCTAAATGAAAGTATTTCCTGAAAAAATCTTGGAAATTTTATGCCGGGGCAGATTTTTTGTAACTTTAGTGAAAAGAATATGGAAAAGATATGAATTTTTGAAAAAAATCAAAAATTGTCTTGCAATTTCCGAAAAATATGATATACTATAAGCAGAGAAGAATTTCATAAAAATACAGGAGGTATTTATCATGAATCTGTTCAGAAAGAAATCCACCAACTACGGTAAGATCGTTGCGGTATCCATTGCAGTTGCCGCCGTTGCAAGTGCTGTTGCATTTGTCGTTTACAAGCTGATCAAGAAGTATACCGAAGATCTGGTATACGACTGCGATGATCTCCTTGAGGACGAGAACAACGAGGGTGATGTTGCGATTGAGGACGCAGCAGAGGCTACGGAAGCTACCGACGCTGAGTAATCTTATCGCCTGAAAAAGGGGCTGTGCCGATATCGGATTCCGGTTCGGGCAGTCCCTTTTTCCGCTTTTTATCTGTTTTTGCTATTAACCGGAGGAAATTATGAATCAGTTTGATACCATTGCCGCCGTCAGCACGCCGCACGGACGGGGCGGCGTTGCCATGATCCGGATCACGGGCAGTGAGGCGGTTGCGATCGGGGAAAAGATCTTCACCCCGGCGTGCGGAACCCCGCTCGGGGCAGTTCCTGCCGCCCGGGAGGTGTACGGTGTGATCCGGATGCCGGGAGAGGACGCCGGGTCGCCGGGGATTGACGACGGAATGGCGGTCCGCTTTTGCGCCCCACGTTCCTTTACCGGCGAGGACACGGTGGAAATCACCTGCCACGGCGGGATTCTGGTTACGCAGAAGGTGCTGGAGGCGGCGCTGTGCGCCGGGGCACGGATGGCGCAGGCAGGGGAATTCACCCGCCGGGCGTTTGTCAACGGCAAGATGAAGCTTTCGCAGGCAGAGGCGCTGGGGGCTTTGCTGGAAGCAGGCACCGACAGCCAGCTGAAACTGGCAAGGGGCGGCGTGCGGGGCAGGCTTGCCGAAAGAACCGGCGAGATCTACCGGACGATCCGGCTGGTCCTGACCTCGGTGTACGCCGCCATTGACTTTCCGGAGGAGGATCTGAAAGACATGAGCCGGGAGGAGATTGCCGGAGCGGTCTCGGCGGCGCTTTCGGAGGTGAGGAGCCTGATCGCCACCTACCGGACGGGCAGGGCAGTTTCGGAGGGAATCCCTACGGTCATCTGCGGCAGAGCCAACGTGGGAAAAAGCTCGGTGTACAACCGGATTCTCGGCTATGACGCCGCTATCGTGACCGAAATTGAGGGCACGACCCGGGACGTTTTGCGGGAAAAAGCCTCACTCGGGCGCACGACGCTGTTGCTTTGCGATACGGCGGGACTTCGGGACACGGGGGACACGGTGGAGCGGCTCGGCATTGAGCGGACCCGGCAGGAGATCCGGCAGGCGGGGCTGATTCTGGCGGTGTTTGACCGTTCGGAGCCGCTGACCGACGAGGACTGCCGGCT
>ENA-ORMN01000262-ORMN01000262.1-human-gut-metagenome-genome-assembly--contig:-NODE-262-length-66055-cov-4.237848_pt1 | contig 66055 bp, 60 predicted proteins | sample MGYA00242102_ERZ508993 | MGnify/ENA primary metagenome ERZ508993 (study PRJEB26280, sample SAMEA2338770) | human gut metagenome | biome: human gut; feature: human-associated habitat; material: faeces...
TCGACCTGGAGATGTCCTTTGTCAATGAGGACGACATCATGTCCATCCAGGAGGGCTTCCTGAAGCGGGTGTTCAAAGAGGTGCTGGATGTGGACGTCCAGACCCCCTTCCTCCGCCTGCCCTGGCGGGAGGCTATGGACCGCTTCGGCTCCGACAAGCCGGACATGCGCTTCGGCTTTGAACTGAAGGATATCAGCGACATTGTGAAGGACTGCTCCTTCCAGGTCTTCTCCGCTCCTGTGGCGGCGGGGGGCTCCGTGCGCCTGATCAATGTGAACGGCCACGCCGCCGACTTCCCCCGGAAGAAGATCGACAAGCTGGGCGAGTTCGTCAAGACCTACAAGGCCAAGGGCCTGGCCTGGGCCAGAATGTTGGACGGCAAGGTCACGTCTTCCTACCAGAAGTTCCTGACCGACGAGGAGAACAAGGCCATCCTGGACCGGGCCGGAGCCAAGGACGGGGACCTGGTCCTGATCGTGGGCGACGAGAAGAACACCGTGGTGTGGGCCGCCCTGGGCGCCCTGCGGTGTGAGTGCGCCAAGCAGCTGGGCATCCTGGATCCCAACGACTTCAAGTTCCTGTGGGTCACCGAGTTCCCCATGTTCGAGTGGTCCGAGGAGGAGGGCCGGTACCAGGCCATGCACCACCCCTTCACCGCGCCTATGGACGAGGACTTCGACAAGCTGGAGACCGACAAGAAAAACTGTCGGGCCAAGGCCTACGACATCGTGCTCAACGGCACCGAGCTGGGCGGCGGTTCCATCCGGATCAACACCCCGGAAATGCAGACCAAGGCCTTCGAGGCCCTGGGTATCTCCGACGAGGACATTCAGGAGCGCTTCGGCCACCTGGTCAATGCCTTCCAGTACGGCGCACCCCCCCACGGCGGCCTGGCCTACGGCCTGGACCGTCTGGTCATGCTCATGACCGGTGCTTCCTCCATCCGCGACGTCATCGCCTTCCCCAAGGTCCAGAACGCCTCGGACCTCATGATGAACTGCCCCGACGTGGTGGACGACAAGCAGCTTGATGACCTCTCCATCGCCGTCACCCGCATGGAAGAGACCCCCGCCGAAGACGAGGTGTAAAATGCCGATGCATCGGCTGGTGCTGCCCTTTGCGCAGATGGAGGAAGCGGCCCCCTACATGGCACCGGAGCGGTTCCGATATGTCAAGGAAGACCAGAGTGAAAGCTTTGAAGGCTTTGAGGACTATGATCTTCTGGCATTTGACTGGTATGACATCCGCCAGAAGACGGAGGCGGCGAAGATCCTGCTCTATTTCACCAAAGAGGACCTGATCTTCTTCTGTGAGAGCCAACCGGCGCAGCAGTGCGTCCAGACCATCGTCCGGGAAGTTGACCCGGACGACCAGATGACCAGAGATGCTGCTCTACCGCTTCTTTCAGCGCCTCATGAAAGGCGACATGGACTATTTGGACCGCTTTGAGGAAGGGGTCAACGAGGCAGAAGCTGAGATTTTGTCCAGCAACATGGACAACCAAAAAGAGACCCTGGAGAAGATCATCGCCTGGCGGCGGGAGCTGCTGCGGGTCAAGCGCTACTATGAGCAGCTCTCCGCCATCTTCGACGAGCTGGCGGACAACGACAACCAGCTGCTCACCCGCGCCCTTCGCAAACGGATCTTGATCCTGGGCAGCCGGATGGACCGTTACTTGGGTGCCGTGCGCAACTTGCAGGAGATCGTCAGCCAGATGCGCGAGGCCTACCAGTCTCAGCTGTCCATCCAGCAAAACGAGCTGATGAAGCTCTTCACCGTGGTCACGGTGGTCTTCCTCCCTCTGACCCTGCTCACCGGCTGGTACGGAATGAACTTCCGCAACATGCCCGAGCTGAGCTGGCGCTGCGGCTACGCGGCCCCATGGCAAAGATCGCTGAGGCGGACGCCGTGCTGGTGTTCTCCTGCGGCGTCGGCGTGCAGACCATCTCCCAGATGCTGGAGGACAAGCCGGTCTACGCCTGCTGCGACACCATCGAGCTGCCCGGCTTCCAGGGCGTGACACCGCTGGAATACGACTGCGGTCAGTGCGGCGAGTGCTTCCTGAACCTGACCGGCGGCATCTGCCCCATCACCGCCTGCTCCAAGAGCCTTGTCAACGGTCCGTGCGGCGGCACCAAGAACGGCAAGTGCGAGGTTAACCCCGAGATGGACTGCGGCTGGGAGCGCATCATTCAGCGTCTGAAAGCCCAGGGTCGTCTGGACGTTCTGCGCTGCCCCACCCAAATGCACGATTTCAATACCGACGAGGCTACCAAGTCCGCCAAAGAATCTGAATAATCAGGAGTGAATAGAATTATGAGAATTACTGAACTGTTTGACAACGGTGAGTTTGTGGTTTCTGCCGAGGTCGGCCCTCCCAAAGGAATTCATATTGACGGCATGGTAGAGGAAGCACGCAAGCTTGTAAAGATTGCGGATAACATCGTTATTAAAATTCCCTGCATCCCGGAAGGCCTGAAGGCAGTAAAAATTCTGAGCGCGGAAGGTATTAAAACCAATGTAACGCTGGTATTCAGCATGGCCCAGGCTTTGCTGGCTGCACGCGCAGGTGCCAGCTATGTCAGCCCGTTTATCGGACGCTTGGACGATATCGGTGAAAACGGTGTACAGCTGGTAGAAAACATTGTCAAAGCCTTTAAGCTTTATGGCATTACTACCGAAGTAATTGCTGCCAGCATCCGTAATCTGGAGCACGTAGAAAAGGTTATGCTGACCGGTTGTCAGATTGCAACTATTCCTACTAAAGTGCTGGAGCAGATGATTATTCATCCGCTGACGGATAAAGGCTTAGCGCAGTTTATGGCTGATTATCAAAACAGCCTGAAGTAAAAGTCTTATAATATTGTTACTTAGTCCGCAGCCTTAATTATAGGGAATAATTTTGGCTGCGGAAAGTTTTTTTGTGTGTTCGAGGGAGTGATTTGATGAACTTAAAAAAGGCCTTGCAGGCTTTTCTTGTTACTATATCCTGTGGCATGCTGAACGTGGCAGGCGCACAGCAACGACCGGTGTTTATTCCTGAGGATTATGTTACAGAGCAGGCGCAGGCGGATTTTGTCGCCAACGGTCCGAAGCTGCTTTTCAGCGACAGTCCGGAAACTGTTTATCGTAACGGTATACTTTATCGTGATAAGGTTGAGGGTGATGTGCGCTTATTCCTGCATCATGTCAATGGTGTTGCCGGTAAGAAAAAGCTGGCGGTAATGCTGAAGAATACGGATAATCTGCGCCCGGTGCATTACAAGATAACACGCAGTGGCGCAGCCGGCTTTGCCTATGATTATATGCGTGACGGCAAAAACTCTCAAAAGGAATATTTTGATGACAGCAGCCAAAAGCCGCAGGAGGGCAAGCTGGGCTTTGGCGGCAGCCGCGAGCTGCTCAGCGGACGCGGCATTATTCTGCCGACGGATAAGCTGTACACGGCAACTGTTGATCTGCACTTTGACAAGCCGGTTGAGGTGAGTGTGCTGATGTGCGAAGCTAAGAGTGACCTGGAGCTTTTCAACGAAGCTGCCGCAATTCAGCCGATGGACGAGCATCCGCTACGCGGTACATTTGAGGCTGCAGACTGGAACTATACGCTGAAGAAACCTGTCAAGGCACCGGAAAAACCGCTCATGCTGGAGCTGGCAACCTCGCAGGAGGGCTATGCCAAGGGCGTTGATGCTACTACCGGACTGCCTGCGGAAAACTACGGCAACTACGGCGTTATCTATAAGGTAAACTTTACTGTTGCCGGTAAAAAGCCTGTCAGCTTTATTTTAAATCCGATCGGCGGACCGTTTGCCGGTTATGGTGTACTGGAAAACAAAACTAAGGGTGAGCGTCAGCTGTTGGCGTTGCCTGAACGCACGGTGTGCTTAGGCTCGAAAATAGAGGAAGCGATTGAGCTTGCTCAGCTGAAAGCAGGCGAATACAGCTTTATCTGGTCGCCTCCGGGAGCCTCTAATCTGCCTGTACAGCTCATCTGGGAAAAAACCGAATAAATGAGATAGGTTAACTAATACTGTCGGACGAAGTTCTGACAGTATTTTTTTCATGTCTTGAATAAAGTGTTAATGAGAAGCATTTTCTATTCTTTGTTATATTTTTCCTATTGAGTAATTTTAGAATTAAGAATGAATTGATTATCTGCTAGACAACAGCAAAAAAAGTAGAAATTTATTTGTGATTATTTTGTAGATTGGTACTAAAAATACTTGACAATTTTGACGTAGGGTGTATAATTCTAAATAAGAATTATTTTTGATAAAGGATGATGAAAATGGCTAAAAGAAACACTATTCAAAGACAACTTGTTATCGCGGCTGTACGTTTTTTAGCAGATCACCCTACTGCTGAAGAAGTATATGATCGCATTACTATGGAGTATCCTGATATCAGCAAAGGTACCGTTTACCGCAACCTTAATTCTCTGGTTGAAAGCGGTTTGCTGAGCAAGGTTTCCGTTCCGAGCGGTGCTGATCGTTTTGATCATATCCTCGCAAGACATTACCACATCAAATGCACTGAATGCGGTAAGTTCATGAACGTAGAAAACTTTGATTATATTCCGGATATGGATGAAAAGGTAGCTGCTGTAACCGGCTACAAAATGAATCACCATGACATTGTTTTCAGCGGTATCTGCCCCGAATGCCAAAAGGAAATGGCAGAGCACCCTGTAAGCGAAGATGTTTTGGGTGATGACCAAAACTGATATTAAAGCTATATAAGCTTTGTTTTAGGAAGGTTGTTGCGTCGTTTTCAAGAGGAGGAATTGAAAATGGATTTAAAAGGCAGCAAGACTGAAAAAAATTTGCAGACCGCTTTTGCCGGCGAATCTCAGGCTCACACTAAGTACCAATATTATGCAAGTGCAGCCAAAAAAGAAGGCTACAACCAGATTGGCGCTATTTTTACCGAAACTGCCGGTAATGAAAAAGAGCATGCTAAATTATGGTTTAAGGCATTGCATGGCGGCGCTGTTCCCCAGACTATTGAAAATCTGAAGGATGCAGCTGCAGGCGAAAACTATGAGTGGACCGAAATGTATGCCGAATTTGCCAAGGTTGCCAAAGAGGAAGGCTTTGATAAAATTGCATTCCTGTTTGAAGAAGTAGGCAAGATTGAAAAAGAGCATGAGGAAAGATATCGTGCACTTTTGGCAAACATCGAGAATGACCGTGTTTTCCAGCGTGAAGAGAAAAAGGTTTGGATCTGCACTAACTGCGGCAAGATTGTTATTGCTGAAAAGGCTCCGGAAAAATGTCCGGTATGCGACCATCCTCAAGGTTATTTCGAGCTGAAGGTAACAAACTATTAATTTGCTGAAGCAGAATTAATTATAGAAGCTTTAAAAGGCTTTAATGGGGATTTCTGCGACAGAACGTAAAACAAAATAGCAGTATAAGAGGCAAACAGCAAGGCGTAAATCTGCTGTCTGCCTCTTTTTTGCGGAAAGCAAAAAAGCTGCCGCAATGCGGCAGCCGGGCTGCGCTCTTTTCAATAGAAAAGCAGCTGGGTTTTGTAGACGGCGCTGACACCGGCATTTAGGGCGAAAAGACAGCCAAGCGAAAGCGCTATGAGCAGAGCGGCTTCCTTGCTGTTTAATGGCTGCTGCTGGTGCATGGCGCGACTGATGGCCTTGACGCATAAAACGACCAGCATGCCCAAAAGAAATAAAGAGAAAAATATATTCAGCATTATAATGGCTCCTTTTGTTATAAGCTGTTTACAAACAGATAAATATTTATAGGTTTAGTATACCACAATTTTCGTGAAATATGGTATACTATTATAGATATATTCAGCAAAATATAGCAGATTTAGATTCTGCCTTAGTTCCGAAAAGAGAAGGGTGATAAGTATGGAAACAAGAGTAGCTGTTATCTCTCTGATTGTAACGCAGCCTGAGGCTGTGGAAGAGCTTAACGCAATTTTACACACCTATAGCAGTTATATTATCGGCCGCATGGGCCTGCCCTATCGCCAGAAGAATGTTAATATTATCTGCGTTGCCGTTGATGCGCCGCAGGATATTATCAGCGCTATGAGCGGTAAGCTGGGGCTGCTTGCCGGTGTGAATGCCAAAACTGCTTATTCCAACGTAACTGCCAAGGAATAGACTGCTGGATATCAACTATCTGACGGGAAAGATACTACTGACCTGTAAGGAGGAGACAAAATGTATAATGCAAAATCAATGAAGGCCGAAGAATTTATCTGTCATGAGGAAATCCTCGACACACTTGCTTATGCTGAGGCCAACAAAAACAACAAGGAGCTGCTGGAGCAGATTATTGCTAAGGCCAAGCTGCGCAAGGGCTTGAGCCATCGTGAGGCTAGCGTGCTGCTCGCCTGCGAGGACGAAAAGCTGGTTCAGGAAATGTTTGCTTTGGCAGAGCAGATTAAAAAGGACTTTTACGGCAACCGTATAGTGCTGTTTGCTCCGCTGTATTTATCCAATTATTGTATCAATCACTGCGTATATTGTCCTTACCATGCAACCAATAAGCATATCGGACGCAAAAAGCTGACGCAGGACGAGGTACGTGCCGAGGTTATTGCACTGCAGGATATGGGCCATAAGCGTCTGGCGTTGGAGGCCGGTGAGGATCCGGTAAACAATCCGATTGAGTACATTCTGGACTGCATCAAGACTATTTATTCTATTAAGCATAAAAACGGCGCTATCCGCCGTGTTAACGTAAATATTGCGGCTACGACTGTAGAAAATTACCGCAAGCTGAAGGAAGCAGGCATCGGTACCTATATCCTCTTCCAGGAAACCTATCATAAGGAAAGCTATGAGAACCTGCATCCGCGTGGACCGAAGCACAATTACGCTTACCATACGGAGGCGATGGACAGAGCGATGGAGGGCGGCATTGATGATGTCGGCTTGGGCGTACTGTTCGGCCTGGAGCGTTACCGTTACGAACTGGCCGGCCTTTTGATGCATGCCGAGCATCTGGAGGCAGTGCATGGCGTAGGTCCGCATACCATCAGCGTACCGCGTATCAAACGCGCCGATGATATCGACCCGGGTGTTTTTGACAACGGTATTGATGATGCAACCTTCTGCAAGATTATTGCTATTATCCGCATTGCTGTTCCGTATACAGGTATGATTATTTCTACACGTGAAAATCAGGCTGTGCGTGAAAAGGCACTGCATCTTGGTATTTCTCAGATTAGTGGCGGCTCGCGTACTTCCGTAGGCGGTTACACCGAGGATGTGCGCCCGACTGATACCGAGCAGTTTGACGTTTCTGACCAACGTTCTTTGGATGAAGTAATCGAATGGCTGATGGAATTAGGCTTTCTGCCTTCGTTCTGTACTGCTTGCTACCGTGCAGGACGCACAGGCGACAGATTTATGGAGCTGTGTAAGTCTAAGCAGATTCAGAACTGCTGTCATCCTAATGCGCTGCTGACACTGAAGGAATATCTGGAGGATTATGCTTCCCCGGCAACTAAGGCTTTGGGCGAAAAACTGGTGCAGGCCGAGCTGCCGAATATTCCGCAGGAAAAGGTGCGTGAGGTTTGCATCGAGCGTCTGCAAAAAATTGCTCAAGGCGAAAGAGATTTCCGCTTCTAAAATAAAAAAAAGACAAGCCTGCGGGTGCAGGCTTGCGTTGTAAATACTACAAAACCGCTTCAGAGCTTCTGCAGCGGTTTTGTGCTTTATATGTCTTATTCGTTCAGCAGGTGCAGGTATTCAAAGAGCTTGAAGGCAAGGCTCATAATAATAGCAACAACAGTTGCAAGCACCATGCCCTGTACGGAAAAGGCACCGAAGGAGAGCTTCGCGCCGGAAAGGCCGATAATCATAATAACAGAGGTCATTACGAGGTTGGAGGATTTGCTGTAATCTACCTGACGTTCAACCAGTACGCGGATGCCGCTGGCAGCGATTACGCCGAACAGCAGGATGCAGATGCCGCCCATAACAGGAACGGGGATGCTGTGAATCAGCTCGCTGAGCTTACCGCAGAAGGAAAGGATGATTGCCATGACAGCAGCGCCGCCGATAACCCAGGTGCTGTAAACCTTGGTAATTGCCATAACGCCGATGTTTTCACCATAGGTAGTGTTCGGTGTTGCGCCGGCAAAGCCGCTGATAACGTTGGAAAGGCCATCGGCGAACAGAGAACGGGACAGTCCCGGATCCTTAATCAGGTCGCGGTCTACAATGTTGCCCGTTACTACGAGATGGCCGATGTGCTCAGCCAGTACAACGAGTGCTGCTGGAGCAATAATCATAATAGCGTTGATATCGAAAACCGGAGCGTAGAAATGCGGTACCTGGAACCAGGGAGCGTCAATTACCGGCTGGAAGTTGACGATACCCATGATAGCTGCAAAAATATAGCCGCAGACAACGCCGAAGAGAATCGGGATGATGCTCATGAAGCCGCGGAAGGCAACGGAGCCGATAACGCCGACAGCCAGCGTGAACATAGAAATGGCAACGTTAACCATGTCGATTTTATCACCGGTTAGGCCTGCCATGTTGGCTGCAACAGGTGCAAGCTCCAGACCGATAACAGCAATAATTGCGCCCATTGCTGCCGGCGGGAAGATGACATCAATCCATTTGGTGCCTACGCAATGAATAATCAGCGAGAAGAGCATGAACAGCAGACCAAAAACGATGAAGCCGGACTGTGCATGGTTATAGGCAGAGGTGGACATAATCAGCAGTACAGGAGAGATAAAGGCAAAGCTGGAGCCGAGATAGGAAGGAATTTTGCCCTTGGTGATGAAGATGTAGAGCAGGGTACCCAGGCCGTTCATGAACAGGCAGGTGGTAGGGTTGACCTTGAATAAAAAGGGGACCAGCACGGTAGAGCCGAACATGGCGAACAGATGCTGGATACTTAACGGAATATTAAGTAGTAATGGCGGACGTTCTTCAACTTGAATAACTTTGCGTTCCAAAATAAATAACCTCTTTTCTTAAATTTTGCTATGATAATTTTACGTTGATTTTACATTAATTGCAAGGAGTTTTTAGCAAAAGTGTAAAAAACTTTCCATAATCTCTGATTTTCAGATGAAGTGCCGCTCTTGTGTGATGCTTAAGAAGCAAGTATAATAAAGCTGTCATCTTTATTATATATTTTTTGTTGCTATTTCCGAATGAAGGGGGAATAAAAATGTTACAGGTAAATCATGAACGTGTAGCCAAGCTTTTACAGGGTTTGGCAGCTTTTACAGATAGTGCGGAGGGTGTTACCCGTCTTGCCTACAGTCCGCTGGATAAAAAAGCTCAGAGCTGGCTGTTGGAGCAGGTGCAGGATTTGCATTTGCAAATCCGCACCGATGCTGTGGGCAATGTATTTTTGCGTCGCGAGGGCAAACAGCCGCAGCTGCCGCCGGTGGCTAGTGGTTCGCATTTGGACACTGTTATCAATGGCGGTGCCTATGACGGCATGTGCGGTGTGGTAGGCGCTTTGGAGGCGCTGTATATGCTGCAGGACGAGGAGCTTGAGCGCAGTATTGAGGTGATTATCTTCCGTGCGGAGGAATCTAGCCGCTTCGGCTTTGCGACTATGGGAAGCAAGCTGCTGACAGGCAGTGCAGCGCCGGAGCAGCTGAACAAAGGCGCTAAGAAGGGCGATATTAGCTTTATCGAGGCTTTGCGTGAATGGGGCTGCAATCCTGACGCTTATCGTGATGCCGTAATTGCTCCCGGCAGCTATAAATGCTTTGCGGAGCTGCATATAGAGCAGGGCAAGGTGCTGGAGCAGACGCAGCATCAGCTTGGTATCGTACATAATATTGCGGCACCGACACGCTTTAAGATTCATATTAAAGGCGTGGCAGACCACAGCGGCGCAACGCCGATGGGGATGCGCCGTGACGCGCTCGTCAGCGCTGCTAAGCTCATTTTAGCGGTGAATGAGGCTGCGGAAACAGAAAAAGCCAACGGCAGTGTCGGTACCGTTGGCGTGGTTGATGTTGAGCCCGGTTCGATTAACGTTGTGCCGGGAGCAGTTACGCTGTGGGTTGATGTGCGTGGCGTTGATAAAGCCAGCATTGAGCGCGTGCTGCAAAGCATCCGCGTGCAGGCTGAAAATGTTGCTGTTTGCGACGGCGTCGGCGTGCAGCTGGAAATGCTGACTGCAGACAGCCCTGTTGCTTTGGATAAGGCCTTGGCGGCGCAGAGCGAAGCGATATGCGCGGAAAAGGGCTTCAGCTTCTTGCATATGAATAGTGGCGCCGGTCATGATGCTATGCATATGACGAAAATCTGCCCCACGACAATGCTGTTTATTCCCTGTCGCGCAGGAATCAGCCATAATCCGGCAGAGTATGCTTCAACTGAGGATATCTGCCGCGGCATTGAGGTGCTGGCGGAGGTTTTGCGTCGGGAGGCAAATTGACAATAGCGCAAAAACTGCTATAATAAAGTATAGAGATAGCCGATTGTGGTAGGTCGGCTGTCCCTGCAAAGTTTGAGTTTGAAGGAAGCCGCCTTACCATCAGGCGGTTTTTTTCATGCCTTTTATACTCCTGTACCGTCAAAGCAGGGGATAAAGTCCTTGCAGGCTGCATCTCCTTCCTGTACAAAGCCGTCTTCGATAGTGCTTTGCAACAGATAGCTTTCCAGCTCCTTGTATTCCTCATCCGTAACCTTGCGGTTGATTTCGGGATATTCGGCTGCACGGCCGCAGGGAACGTACTGGTGCATTAAACTGAACATTACCTGCCCGGGCTTGAAGTTGGCAGAAACCCAGTCGATAATTCTCTTGGTGTTGTCCGGCATACCGGGCATAATCAGATGACGGATGATGACACCTTTCGTCATGATACCGTTATCGTCAATATGGTAGTCGCCTACCTGATTATACATTTCCTTAATAGCTTCGGTAGCAATGCGGAAGTAATAAGGAGCGTTGCTGTATTTGATAGCAGCCATATCATCACTGTATTTTAAATCCGGCAGATAAATCTGCACCTTGCCTTTAAGACGGCGCAGTGTATCCTGCGTTTCAAAGCCGCTGGTGTTATAAACAACAGGCACCGGCAGAGGCTCGTCCAGACTTTGCAGCACTGCCTCTGTAAAATGGGTGGGTGTAACAAGATTGATATTGTGCGCACCTTGGGCGATAAGCTCGTGATAGATTTCCTTCAGACGTTCAATAGTAATTTCCTTGCCGAAGCCCTTGCAGCTGATGTCATAGTTCTGGCAGAAAACACAGTGCAGGTTACAGCCGGAAAAGAAAACAGTACCGCTGCCTTTGGTTCCGCTGATGACGGGCTCTTCCCACATATGCAGGCCGGCGCGGGCAACAATCGGAGCGAGGCCTACGCCGCAGCTGCCGAAGCAGCCTGTAGTATCAGACATATTTGCTGGGCGATCTACGCCGCAGCGATGCGGACATACATAACAGAGAGTCATATTATTTCCTCCTTTGAAAAGAGCTTGCCGTGCCTTTTCGGTATATGTATAGATAAGAATTCTTGGTTCCCCCTTGGGGGAACTGTCGAGCGATAGCGAGACTAAAGGGGGCAAAACTCTAATTCATCATACACTTATTCTACCACAATCGCCCGGTATTGACAAAAACAACGCGGCATCTTATAATTTTAGTATTAGGTCATATAACTGACGGAAGTGGGTTACCACAGGGGAGTATGACCGGTAGCACGCCGACCGTCTGGGCAAAGATTTTTTCTTGTGCCAGTGTGTCGGTTTTTTGTTTGTCTAAGTGACTGGCACTATACAAAAGAGGAGGAGTTATAGTGAAAGAATTAGCATTAAAATATGGCTGCAATCCTAATCAGGGCAGCGCACGTATTTACATGAACAATGGCAGCGAGCTGCCGATTGAGGTACTGAACGGCCGTCCTGGTTATATCAATTTCCTTGATGCTTTCAACAGCTGGCAGCTGGTAAAAGAGCTGAAGGAAGCAACCGGTCTGCCGGCAGCAGCATCCTTTAAGCACGTAAGCCCTGCAGGTGCTGCAGTTGGCCTGCCGCTGAGCGATACTCTGAAGAAAATTTATTATGTAGATGATCTGGAGCTTTCTCCGCTGGCAAATGCTTATGCACGTGCTCGTGGCGCTGACCGCATGAGCTCCTATGGCGACTTTGTTGCTTTGTCCGATGTTTGCGACGTGCAGACTGCAAAAATGCTGGCACGCGAGGTTTCCGACGGCGTTATCGCACCCGGTTATACCGAAGAGGCTCTTACCGTTCTGAAGGGCAAACGCAAAGGCACCTACAACATCATTAAGATTGATGAAAACTACAAGCCGGAGCTGCTGGAGCACAAGCAGGTATTCGGTATTACCTTCGAGCAGGAGCGCAACGAAGCTAAAATTACCGCTGACCTGCTGCAAAACCGTCCGACCGTGAATAAAGAAATTCCGGAAGGCGCAGCGCGCGACCTGCTGATTTCCTTAATTGTTTTGAAATATACTCAGTCCAACTCCGTTTGCTACGTAAAAGACGGTCAGGCTATCGGCATCGGCGCCGGCCAGCAATCCCGTGTACACTGCACTCGTCTGGCAGGCGGCAAGGCTGATATCTGGTGGCTGCGCCAGAATCCGAAGGTATTGGCTCTGCCGTTTAAGGACGGCATCCGTCGTCCCGACCGCGACAACACCATCGACGTTTACATTTCCGATGATTATGAAGACGTATTGGCTGACGGCGTATGGGAAAACTTCTTCACCGAAAAACCGGAACCGCTTACTCGCGAAGAGAAAAAGGCTTGGGTTGCACAGCTGAAGGATGTTGCTCTCGGCAGTGACGCATTCTTCCCGTTCGGCGATAACATTGAGCGTGCGCATCGCAGCGGCGTGCAATATATTGCACAGGCAGGCGGCTCTATCCGTGATGATAATGTTATTGAGACCTGCGATAAGTACGGTATTGCAATGGCATTCACCGGCCTGCGCCTGTTCCATCACTAAGATAGCTTTATAATGAACTTTCGTCCCACTCGTCTGACGGGTGGGACGTTTTTATTTTCTGCGCTTTTGATTCTGCCAAACCTAACACACTCAAAAATGCTTGATGCTTTATTGCAAATTACGGAATTTGCATGTATGATTGAATATAGGCAGTCTTTTACAGCAGAGTAAAATGAAATGCCTTTATTATAATTAAAACTAACTTCAATCATATCCAATGAGGTGATGATATGCTTCTTAAAGAAATGAATTTCCGTGATATCGTAGATAAATACCTTTACATAGACGCTGCCGGCGTGGCGCAAAACCTGGGCAGCATTTTTGAGGTAACAGAAGATGCTACCGGCGTACTTTGCTATGGCTATATAGATGCACAGGCAGGCATTACGTTTGAAATATTATGCTGTGCCGTATATGATACAGCTAAAAAGACGCTGAAGCTGTTGCGTGGTAATGACGAGCAATCAGCGAAGATAAGATTATCCGAGCTGCTTGAAGCGAATGCTGCTGTGCTGCCGAGCGAAATGCCTCGCCTGAGTGAGTTCCAAAGCAAGGTGGCAATGGTGCAAAAGGCTTATAAGGCAGACGAAGCGACAGAAGCGATGCGCAAGCTTACTTCGTTAGATCCTGCAAGAATTGCGACGCACCCGGATATCGTCACGGTTTACCTGGTGCGCGGCGATGAATCTGAAGCGGTTTTTGTGTTGCTTAAGGAAGTACGCGAGGTAAATATTATTGGCATGTTGCTTTCCGAGCCTGAAACTGCAAACGGTCTGCATAAGGGCGATGAAATAAGCTTTTTCCTGGTGCGTAACGAAAAGGGTATTATGTGCATGAAGGTGTTGGAGAAATAAGCAAAAGAAAGGATATAGACGCTGAGCTAGGCTCGGCAAGGTGATTTTTTGAGTACTGTAAAAAGAAACAGGTATATAGACGGCAAGCTCCTTGTAGGCTATCCTGATGATTATACTGTTTTAGATATTGAAACTACCGGCCTGAATCCGCAAAATGATTATATAACGGAAATCTCGGCTATAAAATACCGTAATAATCGCAGAGTAGATGAATTTTCCAGCTTAGTTAAGCCGGAATTATCTATTCCGTATTATATTACACGGCTTACCGGAATCGATGACGCTATGGTTGCGGATGCTCCGGCAATCGACGAGGTAATTTTGTCCTTTATGGATTTTTTGGCTGATGATATTATTGCAGGCTATAATATAGCCTTTGATTTGAGCTTTATTGCGGAAAATCTGGCAGGCTATTATGCCAAAAGATTAGCCAATGATTATGTTGATGTTATGAAGCTGGCGCAGAATGAATTACCGTTTTTAGGCAGGTATAAGCAGACTGCGGTTGCCGAATACTTCAATATTGCCACCGACGGTGCACACAGGGCGCTTGTTGACTGCGGCATTTGCAATGGCTGCTACCAGAAGCTGAAGGAGCTGGCGGTGGCGGATTATCATCTGCCGCCGCAGCAAAGAGAGCTTGCAATCGTACCGTCTTTCAGGCGCTTAAGACCGTTGGCAGATAAAAATATAGTTCTGCTTGGCTCTTTTGACGGTCTTTATCTTAAAAACCTTCAGGAGATACTGACTGCGCTTGGTGCAAGCGTTGCTTATCATGTTACAGCAGCTTCTGATATGGTTATTGTCGGTACGGCGGATGCTTCCGTGTGTGACGGTGTTGATTTGCAGCTTGCTGTCAGAATGAAAAACGCGGGCAAGAATATCTATATTCTTAAGGAGGATGTATTTTGCCAATCGGTGCTGGCCAAAGGCTGGCTACGGGTTGTATGCTGAACCGTAACAACAAACAAAAAACGCTTACGCCCCACGCATCGCGTGGGATGTAAGCGTTTAATTTTTTTCTTATTCTACAAAATTTTTAGGAGAAATTACCTCGCCGTTATCAAAAGCAATATAGGTGACCTGAATTTTTACGGTTTCTTTGGTAATATCCAGATTCATCAGCTTTTTGTCATCCGGCAGCATGGAATTCAGCTTTTTGCTGGTGGTGAGCTCCACTGCCTGTCCGGGGGCAATGCTGCCCTGATAATGCTCCGGATAGGAATAAAGCTGTTCACCCTTATCGTTGAGCACGGTTACATCGTAATACATACGGTTGATAGCAACGTTACTCATGTTTTTGGCCATGATGGTAGCGGTAAGCGTAGCTTTTTCCTCGCTGCCGATTTTGTTGCTGTCCTTGTTCAGCGTCAGGCGCTCGCTGGTTGCCTGTAGCGCTTTGTTCAGGCGGTCCATAACAGGCTTGTTCAGCAGGGCCTGTTTAGCACGTTTAGCTGCATCTAGCTGAACGATAAAGTCTGCCAGATTGCTGACTTTCTTAATCTGCCAATCACCTTTATCATTTTGCTGCATCAACAGCTCGGCAATAAAATCCTTGTCTAGCTCATTGTTGTGTAGCACAAGGGTTGCTTTTGCTGTCTCACCCTCATGCTTGCTGAGCTTCAGATCTTTGACAGTAAGGTTTTGAATGGGGATGTGGCGTTCAAGGTTACGCTTCATAGCATCAGGTACGGGATCGGCCGGCTGCTTAGGAGTATTGTCGGGCTTAGCGGCAATTTTGTCCAGAGCCTCTTGCGTCATCAGGTCTACTACCGAAGGCTTCAGCATATGCAGAATGCCGAGTGCGAACGGGTTAGAGAAAACATTATCGTTATTGATTTTGCTTTCTGCCTTGATGATGTCCTCGAAAGCGTTGTCCATAACAGAGGGAACATCAACATATCGTGAAAATTTTGCGCTGTCATGCTGCTGCAGTGCAACACGCGCTTCGTTCAAGGCATAAGCCGGTGTACGGATGAAATAAAGAAAATAAAAGGCTGCGCCTGCAAGGGCAGCGAGCAGAATAAATACAACAAACCATTTCTTTTTGCTTTGCATGATTTTGACCTTCCTAAACTATATTAAAAGGCAATCGGAAAAATTCTTTGCCTGCATATATTGTAATCATCTTAAGGGCAGATTTCAATACCTACTACTAAAATATTTTATAAATTATTCCCTACTTCTTTCCGGGGGAAATGTTGCGGGAAGTGAGTGTAATTGGTTATAATATAATGATAGACTGATTTTACACGGAGGTATTTACATGAGTGATAAAAATAAAACCTACTGTCTGATAAATTACGGCTGCCAGATGAATGAATCCGATACGGAGCATTATGCAGGACAGCTGCAGGAGCTTGGTTATGCGCCTAATCCTGATTTTCATACCGCAGATATAATTATTGTCAACACCTGCTGCGTGCGCGAAAGTGCGGAAAAGAAAATTGCCGGCAAAATTGGCGAATTAAAGGCTGTAAAGCGTGCCAATCCGGATGTTGTCATCTGTGTTGCCGGCTGTATGGCACAGAAGGATGGCGAAAAGCTGCGCAAGAAGCATCCGCAGGTAGATTTGCTGTTGGGTACTGCTTACGTTAACGATTTCAAGCGTTTGCTGCTGGAGTTTCTGGCAGAGCGCAAGGCTGCGGTTTATACCGATCTGACTATTCATCAAAGTGAGTTTGAAGGTCATATGGTACGCCAAAGCTCTTTTGCTGCCTGGATTCCTATTATGTATGGCTGCAATAATTTCTGTACCTACTGCATCGTGCCGTATGTACGCGGACGCGAGCGCAGCCGCAGCATCGATAATATTGTTGCCGAGATTGAGGCAGCAGTTAAAGATGGCTACAAGGAATTTACTCTGCTGGGACAAAACGTTAATTCCTATGGCAAGGATTTTGGCGACAAGGACGCTTTCGCTAAGCTGCTGCGCCGTGTGGATATTATTCCCGGCGTTGAGCGTATTCATTATATGACCAGCCACCCGCGTGATATGAGCGAGGAGGTTATCAAGGCTGTTGCAGAATGTGAGCACATCTGCGAAAACTTCCATCTGCCGTTCCAGGCCGGAAGCTCGGAAATTCTGCGCCGCATGAACCGCGGTTATACTAAGGAAAAATATTTGGAGCTGGTTAAGCTGGTACGCAAGTATGTGCCGGACGCAACGATTACTACAGATATTATTGTAGGCTTCCCCGGCGAAACCGAAGAGGATTTTGAAGAAACTTTGGATGTCGTGCGTCAGGTTGGCTTTACCTCCGCTTATACCTTCATCTATTCCAAGCGCAGCGGAACACCTGCTGCAAAAATGGAAAACCAGGTGCCGCTGGCAGTGAAGAAGGAACGTTTGAACCGTTTGATGGCGCTGCAGAACGAAAACAGCCTGAAGTGCCATGAAAAGCTGGTAGGTCAGACTGTGGAAGTATTGGCAGAAGGTCCCAGCAAGCAGAAAACAGTCTGGAACGGTCGCACACGCACAGGAGTTCTGGTGCTGTGGCCGATTGAAGATAAGCAATACGAGGTAGGACAGAAGGTTAATGTGCAGATTGAAGCTGCGCAGACCTGGCTGGTGAAAGGTAAGGCGGTTGATTAATGGCTGCTGCAAATGTTACGCCCATGGTACAACAATATATGGCGGTAAAGCAGGAGCATCAGAATGAGCTGCTCTTCTTTCGCTTGGGCGATTTTTATGAAATGTTTTTTGACGATGCTATTACAGCATCGCGTGAGCTTAATTTAACGCTGACCAAGCGCTCCAACGGTATGGAGCATATGCCGATGTGCGGTGTACCTTATCATTCTGTGGACGGCTATATCGCCAAGCTGATAAAAAAAGGCTATCGTATCGCTATTTGCGAGCAGGTGGAGGATCCCAAGCTCGCCAAAGGCATTGTCGAGCGCAAGGTTATTAAAATTATTACGCCGGGAACGGCGCTGAACGAACAGCTTCTGGAGGATAAGCATAACCGCTATCTGGTATTTTTACAGCAGGACCAGGACAAGGGAATGTGCCTGGCGGCGGCTGATGTAACTACGGGTGAGTGCGAATGGTTTCTTGACCAAACTTCGGAAAGCTTTTTGAATATTACCGAGCAGCTTTACAGACTGCAGCCTGCAGAGCTTGTTGTTCATTTTACTTCGGAGGAAATGAGAGAGAAGCTGCAGGAATGGCTGGCTGCAAGATTGCCGGAATGCGTTGTTACGCATTATGACGAGAGTACGCCGGAGGCTGATTATTTTACGCAGCACTTTAGCGGCAATGATGTGCCTGATGAGGTGCATAGCACAGTTGAGCTTTTGCTGCGTTATCTGCACGGAACGGTAATGGCCGATTTGAGTCATATTAACCGCCTGGTGCGGATTGAACGCAACAGCTTTATGAATCTTGATGTGACTGCTATCCGCAATCTGGAGCTGGTTCGCAATATGACGGACGGCTCGAAGCGCGGTACGCTGCTGCAGGTACTGGATTTTACCAATACCTCGATGGGTGCGCGTCGTCTGCGCAGTTGGATTGAAAGCCCGCTGCTTGATGTAGGCCACATTTATGAGCGTCAGGAGGCTGTAGCAGAGCTGGCGGCAGCAGCAGAGCTGCGCGAAGCGATAGTTGCACAGCTGAAGGCAGTAGCGGATCTGGAGCGCATTGTCAGCCGTATTGAGGTGGGCAGTGCCAATGCCAGAGATTTGGTGGCATTGCGTAATTCCTTAAACGTGCTGCCGGGCCTGAAGGGCATTCTGGAAGGCTGTAGCAGCGGACTGCTGCGCAAGCTGTGGAAGGGCCTGCATCTGCACGAGGAGCTGGCTGCAAGATTACAGCAGGCGATTGTTGATGAGCCGCCGTTTTCTGTCCGCGAGGGCGGTATGATTCGCACAGGTTATAATCAGGAGCTGGATGAGCTGCATCTGATTGCTGCCGACAACAAAACCTGGATGCAGAACTTTGAGCAGAAAATTAAAGAGGAAACCGGCATTAAAACCATGAAGGTTGGTTTCAATAAGGTTTTCGGCTATTATATCGAGGTAAGCAAGGGACAGAGCAGCAGCGTGCCTCCTTACTTTGTACGCAAGCAGACGCTGGTAAACGCGGAGCGCTATATTGTTCCCGAGCTTAAGGAGTTCGAGAATAAAATTCTCGGTGCCAAGGAAAAAATCGAGCAGCTGGAGTATTATCTGTTTGATGAGCTGCGTACCTTGATTCGCGGCAAAATCAAGGAGATTCAGGAAACTGCCCGCGCCGTCAGCTACATTGATGTGCTGACGGGCTTGGCAGAGGCTGCTTATAAATATAATTATGTAAGACCTGAGCTGAATAATAACGGAGAAATCAAGATTGTTGACGGACGCCATCCCGTAGTAGAACGCTTGCTGGAAAAGGAGATTTTTGTCCCGAACAATACCAATCTGAATAATACCGATGAACGCATGATAATTATTACCGGTCCGAATATGGCAGGCAAATCAACCTACATGCGTCAGGTAGCGCTGCTGGTGCTGATGACGCAAATCGGCAGCTTTATTCCTGCGCGTCAGGCGAGCATTTGCCCGGTAGATAAGATTTTTACGCGTGTAGGCGCCAGTGATGACCTGGCGACAGGCCAGAGCACCTTTATGGTGGAGATGAACGAGGTAGCGCAGATTTTGAAATACGCTACGAAAAACAGTCTGATTATCCTTGATGAGGTGGGCCGCGGTACCAGCACCTTTGACGGTATGAGCATTGCTCACGCAGTTATGGAATATATCCATGACCGCATCAAGGCAAAGACGTTGTTTGCTACGCATTATCATCAGCTGATTGCTTTGGAAAATGTGCTGAGCGGTGTGAAGAATTATTCCGTTGCCGTTAAGGAAAGAGGCAAGGATATTATCTTCCTGCGCCGTATTGTGCCGGGCGGAACCGACCGCAGCTACGGCGTACATGTTGCACGCCTTGCCGGTCTGCCGAAGAAGGTGCTGGAGCGTTCGGAAGAGCTGCTGAAGGAATATGATAATGACAACGGCCACGTGCAGCAGCCTGCAGCTGCTGCAGCGCCGGATAATATGATGGGCTCGCTGTTTGGCAGTTCTATTGCCAATGAGCTTTTGAAGCTCGATGTTATGAGTATGACACCGATTGAGGCGATGAGCGCCCTGTATAAATTGCAGGATGAAGCAAGAAAGGAGCTGGGTAAATAATGGCAGAAGAGCATGCCGTCCGTTTGTTGGATACGAATACCGCCAACCAGATTGCTGCCGGCGAGGTTGTTGAAAAGCCTGCGTCCGTAGTAAAGGAATTGGTTGAGAACGCACTGGATGCCGGTGCGGATAAAATTGAAGTAACAATTTTTGCCGGCGGTACGGAATATATCAGAGTAACTGATAATGGTTGCGGCATGAGTGAGGCTGATGCCAAAATGGCTGTGCTGCGCCATGCCACCAGCAAGCTTACGAAAGCTGAGGATTTACTGAGCCTGAATACCTTGGGCTTTCGCGGTGAAGCTTTGCCCAGTATCGCCTCTGTTTCTAACTTTACGCTGCTTACCCGTCCGGAGAGCGAGGAATTCGCTACCTCCGTACATATCGACGGCGGCGAAAACATGGAGGTTACGGCAAGCGGCGGCAGTACAGGTACTACCGTAATTGTAGAGAATCTGTTCTTTAACGTGCCTGCACGCCGTAAATTCCTGAAAACCGTGAGCACTGAAGGACGTTATATCAGCGAGCTTTTGACAAGGCTGGCGCTCTCGCGTCCTGATGTGCGCTTTAAGCTGGTGAACAATGATAAAGAGGTGCTCAGCACTCACGGTGACGGAGATTTAGAGCATGCTATCAGAGCACTGTACGGCAAGAATGTTGCTGAAAACCTTTTGGAGGTATCGCTGAACGATCCTAAGGTAAGAGTAAGCGGCTTTATCGGCAAACCTACGCTGCTGAAGGGAACGCGCCAGTGGCAGACGTTCTTTGTCAACGGCCGCTGCATCGGCAGCAAAATGCTTTCCAAGGCTATGGACCATGCTTATCAGTCGCAGATTCCCAAAAGCGGCTTTCCCTTTGCTGTTATCAATATAACAGTTGATACAGCCAGCGTTGATGTTAACGTGCATCCTCAGAAGAGTGAGATCAAATTCAGTGATGACAGCCTTATTTACAAGGCTATGTATAAGGCGCTGACCGATGCACTGACGAAGCCGATTAGCGCGCAAAAGACGCAGGTAACGCTGTTGCCTGATTCAGAGCTGAATGTGTTTGTGAAGCCGCAGCCGCAAGCTGTTTCTGTGCCGGTTACGCCTGCACCGCATCTTAAACCGGCGTATCAGTCGCAGCAGCCTGTGTTCAAAGGCGGTGCGGAGCAGATTTTCAAAACACCGGATCGCAAGGAAGATGTGCAGCCTGCACCTGCTTCCGAAAGTTTGCTGGTGCCTGAGCAACCTGCGTCTGTTGTGAAAAAGGAGCAGGGAGAGCAGCAAGCAATGTGGCAACCGTTTGATGATTTTGCCCAAACCGCCGCAACAGTTTCCTACAGCAAGGGCTATCAGGAGCCTGTGTTGGAGGTACATGAGGCGCGCAGTGAATTTGCTAAGCCGCAGCCGGCGGAGGCTGCACCTGCGGCTGACAGGGAAACTATTGCTTTTACCGATACCGACAGTGGTATGGATACAATCTGGCCGATTGGACAGGTTGATAAAACCTTTATTATTGCCCAAAGCGAAACAACGCTTTATCTTATTGATCAGCATGCTGCCCATGAGCGTATTCTTTATGACAAGCTCGTGGCTTCGCATGAGCAGATTCCGTCGCAGCAGCTTTTGATGCCGCTTTATGTGGATATGGCTGCTGATGATATTGCGCTGATTGAGGAGCACAGGGACGAATTCCTTGCTTTGGGTGTGGATGCTGCCAGCGCCGGCGAAAGTCTGCTGCGCGTGAGCAGTTTGCCTGCGGATATCAAGGCAGATGCTGCTGAGGATTTTATCAATGCTATCAGCAAAATGCTGCGGGAAATGCGTAATGTCAATGGCAGCGATTTGCGGCAGGAGGTGCTGCACATGACTGCCTGCAAGGCGGCGATCAAAGCAGGACAGCTGCTGAATATGCGCCAGATGCGTCAGCTGATTATTGATTTGTGCAATACCACGCATCCGTTTACCTGCCCGCACGGCAGACCTTGCATGATTGAAATTGACAGCAATCAGCTGTATAAAATGTTTAAAAGGACGGGCTTTTGATGCTTACAGGCAAAATTGGCGTAACAACGGCCAGAAATGCGACAGGCAGCGCCGCTGCAGCCCAGGCCAGGGCCTGGGCGGAGCAGCTGGGCGCAATTTATGTGGAGCGTCCGCACAATATGGGAGTAGACGAGCTTATGGCGCAATATGACCTGGCAGCGCTTGTCGTGGTAGAGAAGGACGGTCCGCGTATTCACAGTGATGTAGGCAGCTTTGCCTATCATCCGGGGATGGCGGTGCTGCGTCTGCAGCAGCTGAAGCGTGGCGTAGCGGAGCATTTGCTGACGGCGTTGGACCTGCGTTCGGGGAAAAGAGTGTTGGATGCTACGCTGGGACTTGCTGCTGATGCCGCCATCAGCGCGTATACTGTAGGTGAGGCTGGAACGGTTGTTGGCCTGGAGGCTTCACCGCTGTTGTATTTTGCTGTGAGCTATGGCCTGAAAAATTACGTTGCCGAGGATGCTGACCTGACGGCAGCACTGCGCCGGATTCAGCCGGTGAAAGCGTTGGCGGAGAATTATCTGGCGCAGTGTGCGCCGGACAGCTTTGACGTTGTTTATTTCGATCCGATGTTCCGCCATCCTGTCAACGGTGCCAAGGGCATGGAAGCATTGCGTCCGCTTTCCTACGAGGAAGCGCTGTCGGCAGAAACGCTGCAGCTGGCGCTTAAAGCAGCGCCGCGCGTGGTTATCAAGGAGCGCAGCGAATATATTCTGCGCGAGTATGGCTGCGAGGAATTTATCGGCGGCAAATACAGCAGGATTAAGTACGGAATAATAAAAAGGTGATTTATGTTGCAAAAACCCAAGGTAGTTGTTATTTTAGGAGCGACAGCAACCGGAAAAAGTCATTGCGCTATTGAGATTGCCAAGCAGTTTCAGGGCGAAATAATTTCCGGTGATTCAATGCTGGTTTATAAAAATATGAATATCGGTACTGCCAAGCCAACTGCCGAGGAGCTGGCTGCCGTACCGCATCATCTGGTGGATATTCTGCCGCCGGATGCATCCTTCAGCGTTGTGGATTTTAAGGAGCGTGCAGATGCGCTGATTACGGAAATCAACGCGCGCGGACATCTGCCGATAATTGCCGGTGGTACAGGACTCTATATTAAAGCGCTGCTCGAGGATTATGCCTTTAATAATGCGGATGAGGACAGCGAGCTGCGCCGCAGGCTGGAGGCCGAGGCACAGGAAAAGGGCGCGTTGGCGCTGCACGCGCGCCTGCAGGAGCTGGCGCCGCAGGAGGCAGAGCGCATTCATCCCAATAATGTGCGTCGTGTTATCCGTGCGCTGGAATCGGTTATGCAGGGCGAGGCTGTTAACCAGTACGGCGCGCAGGAAAGTCCTTATGACGCTGTAGTTATCGGTTTGGAGATGGAGCGTCAGGCGCTGTACGAGCGCATCAACAGGCGTGTGGATTTGATGTTGGCAGCCGGTCTGGAGCAGGAGGTGCGCAGCCTGCTGGAGCAGGGAATAGCGCCCGAGTGTCAGTCAATGCAGAGCATCGGCTACAGGCAAATGGTGTGGTATCTAAACGGCAGCATGGATTATGCTGCTGCTGTGGATAAGCTGAAGCAGGCAACGCGCAACTTTGCCAAGCGGCAAATTACCTGGTATAAAAAAATGCCCTATATTCACTGGCTGCATTTGGATGATGAGCCTGATTATAAGCAGGCAGTGGCAGAAATTTCCGAAATACTTGTAGAAAGTGGCATTTCGGTGTAAAATATAAGTATAAAGAGGAGTGTAGGTTTTTAGGAATCTGTACTTCCGGAGATAACGAAATGAGTAGGAGGGGCTTTTAATGATTACTTCAGTAAAACCCGCAATGAATTTGCAAGACAGCTTTTTAAACCATGTTCGCAAGGAAAACCTGGGTGTTATCATCTATCTGATGAACGGTTTCCAAATCCGTGGCTTAGTAAGAGGTTTTGACAACTTTACTGTTATTATTGAAAACGAAGGCAAACAGCAGCTTGTTTATAAGCATGCTATTTCCACTATTTCTCCGGCAACTAATATTACTATTATGCAGCCTGAGAAAAAAGAATTTTAATAAAGTTATGATTACAAAGAAAAACGGCGCACAAGCGTTGTTTTTCTTTTTCTGAAAGAGATTGCATCCGGCAAAATTTGCAAGCGGCAAATTTGCGGGATGGAGGCAGGTTTTTATGTTTGACTATCTGGCCTTGTTTCAGGAATATCTGACGGTAGAGCTGGGACTGGCAAAAAATACACAGCTGGCGTATATGCGTGATTTGCGCCTGCTGATGAAAAGCCTGCAGCTGAAGGCAGATGAGGAGCTGCTGCAGGTTTCGCGACAGCAGCTGATTGCCTATCTTGTGCGTTTAAAGCAGGAAGGCCGCGCTGCCTCGACGGTGGCACGCAAGCTGGCTTCGATTAAGGCGTTTTACCGTTTTCTGACGGCAGAACGCTATATCCGCCGTAATCCTGCCGAGGTACTGGAGGCGGCGAGCAGAGGACTGCATTTGCCGAAGGTGCTGAGCGTTCAGGAGGTTGAAAGGCTTTTGGATGAGCCAAATTTGGGAACTCTGGACGGTTATCGCGACAAGACGATGCTGGAGCTGTTATATGCTACCGGCATGCGTGTGTCTGAGCTGGTAAATGTGCCGGTGAAGAATGTTGATATGAAGATGCAGTATGTCATTGTTATGGGCAAAGGCTCTAAGGAGCGTATGCTGCCGTTAGGCCGTACTGCGCTGCATTATTTGGAGCATTATTTGTCTGTGGTACGCCCGCAGCTTCTGCATGGTAAGCCGGATGCGGCTGCAGAGCTTTTTGTAACCGGCTGGGGCGGACCGATGACACGGGAGCGTTTTTACGAAATTATTGTGGCCTACGGTAAGAGTGCAGGCATCAGCAAACGTGTTACACCGCATATGCTGCGTCATTCCTTTGCGACGCATCTATTAAATAACGGCACCGACCTGCGCATAGTGCAGGAGCTGTTGGGACATGCAGATATTTCCACCACGCAGATATATACGCATCTTGATGTGGAGCGTTTGCGTGAGGTGTATGATAAAACGCACCCACGGGCTTAGAAAGGAGAACACCTATGACAAAAGCAAGCAAGAAAAAATCCTCCGGCAGTAAATATGCTGTACTGATTTTAACAGCGGTTATTGCGATTATTGCCATTGGCTGCGGACTTTTTTATGCCACCAGCAACAGCAAGAAGGATGTTTTGGACAAGAAGGGTGACGAGCCGCAGACGGTAAGTCTGCTGGATGAATCTATAGAGGCACAGCGTCTGTTGGATAATATTTTGCTGCAGAAAAATAATTGGCAGCTGATTGAAAACAATCATGGCAAAAAGGATGTTGAGGTTGAAGAATCCGGTGCCAAGGTGCAGATTAACCAGCGTGAGCTGGCAGTTGGCGTACCCTCCGGTACAAGCCTTGCCGGTGCCTGCGACTGGCTGCAGACAAAGGCTGAGCAGGCCGGACTGGTTTATATCAGCGGCAAGCCTGCCAAATATAAAAAATGGGATGCCTATAAGGCTGAAATTGGTATTAAGGTTAAGGCCGGTGCAGGCAGCAAGAGCTTTGTAACGGATACTGTGATTTTCTTCCATAACAGTAACCTGACCAAGCAGGATAAGGATGTTAAGGATTTACCGGAGCAAAAGGCAGAAGAGGAGCAGCAGGGGACCGTCAGGCAATTCAGAGGAAAAGTAGCCATCGTTATTGATGACTGCGGTTATGATATGGCGCCGGTGCGCAAGCTGCTGAATACCGGCCTGCCGTTCAGCTATGCGATATTGCCGTATAAGCAGTACAGCAGCGATGTTCTGGAGATGGTAAAGGCTAAAGGACGTGTGCCTATGCTGCATCTGCCGATGGAGCCTATTGACCGCAGTGCTATGAGCGAGGGCGCTGCTACTATTCGTACGGATTTGTCTGCGGCGGAGAAGCTGTCCTTGACGCGGCGTGCGCTTAACAGTCTGCCGGGAGTGATGGGTGTAAATAATCACCAGGGCTCGAAGGCGACTGCAGATAAGGATACTATGCGAGTTGTTTTGCAGGAGATGCGGCGGCAGAAGCTGTTTTTTGTGGACAGCCGTACAAATTCTGCTTCGGTAGCACGCAATGTGGCGCAGCAGCTGGGGGTTTCGACTGCGCGCAACGATATCTTTTTGGATAACAGCTCTGACGTGCAGGCGATTCGTCAGCAGATATATAAGGCTTTCGCTATGGCGGAAAGAAACGGCAGTGTTATTGCTATCTGTCATGCCAGACCGAATACGGCCAAATGCTGGGAGATGTATGCGGCGGAGTTTAAGCGGACGGGGATAACCTTTGTGCCGGTGACGGAGCTGCTGTATTAAATTTGTATTAGTATTGGGATTCGGCTTCTTTCATAACTGAAAGAAGCCGGCAAGAAAGGTTAATGGCAGTTGCTTTTCCAGTTGGAAAAGGCAAGAAAATTGGCTCTCCTTGGGGAGAGCTGTCGCCTAAAAGGCGACTGAGAGGGGATTGTTCGTGAATAGTGTTTTATACGGTAAAATGATACACCCCTCTCCGTCATCGCTACGCGATGCCACCCGCCCCAGGGCGCCTTCTCTTGCCCTACGGGCAATTCACCTTGTCTCCCCAAGGAGAGGCTCTTATGTGTACATATTCTGTTTGCAAAACTCTAATTTACATAAACTGAATCGAGGTAAGAAAATGTCTAATTATGTAGAAGAAACAATAAGTAAATATGAAAAGTATATCAATCCCGCTCAGGCAAAGCTGTTCCGCTTTATGGGCCTGGCAAGCATTGAAGGTCATGCTGAGGGCTGGACTATTACCGACAGCGAAGGTCAGGAGTTTATTGACTGCTTGGGCGGTTACGGTATGTTTGCTTTAGGCCACCGTCATCCGAAGGTTGTCGAGGCTGTGGAAAAGGAGCTGCATGCTATGCCGATGTGCGGCAAGGTGCTGTTCAACCGTCCTATGGCTGATTTGGCGGAGGCACTGGCCGAGATTACCCCCGGTGAGCTGCAGTACAGCTTTTTTGTCAACAGCGGTACCGAATCCGTTGAAGGCTGCCTGAAGGTAGCACGTCTGGCAACAAAACGCAAAAAGTTCGTTGCTGCAAAGAATGCTTTTCACGGTAAAACCTTTGGCAGTTTAACTGCTACCGGCCGTGATATGTATCGCGAGCCGTTTAAACCGCTGCTCGATGGCTTTACCCATGTAGAATACGGCGACGCTGCAGCTGTTGATGCAGCTGTTGATGAAGATACCGCTGCCGTTATTCTGGAGCCTATTCAGGGCGAGGGCGGCATTATTGTTCCTCCTGCAGGTTATCTGCGCGAGGTGAAGGAAATCTGCGAGAAGAAGGGTGCTCTGCTGATTGCCGATGAGGTACAGACCGGTATCGGCCGTACCGGCGAATGGTTCGGCGTTAATCATGACGGCGTTACTCCCGACCTGATGGCCTGCGCTAAGGCTTTGGGCGGCGGCGTAATGCCCATAGGTGCGATTATTGGTACTCCGCGTGCCTGGGCCGGTCTTATTGAAGCACCGTTCCTGCACACCTCTACCTTTGGCGGCAACCAGCTGGCCTGCGCTGCCGGTGTAGCAGCCATCAAGGCTATTAAGGAAGAGGATATGCTGCGTCGCGGACGTGAGGCAGGCGCTTATCTGAAGGCTGGTCTGGAGGCTATCGCTGCGGAATATCCTTCCGTTATCAAGGAAGTACGCGGTCGCGGTATGATGATCGGCATTGAGCTGACCAAAGAGGGTGCCGGCGGTATGCTGATGAGCCTGATGATTAACCAGCACATTATTGTTGCTTATACCTTGAACAATCCTAAGGTTATCCGTATGGAGCCGCCGCTGATTATGCCTAAAGAGGTTATCGACCATGTTCTGGAGGCTTTCAGAGGCGCTGTTAAAGAAACCGCGGATGTTATTGAAGATTTATAAGAGGAGATAAGATTATGCCTTATGTAGAGAGCAAAACCACCATCAAGGGCGATGGTGCAAAAATTTATGATATTATCAAGGATATGGCTGCTTACCCTAACTTTATGCATGACCTGGTAAGCGTAGAAATCTTGGAGCGCGGTGAGAATTACACTGTTTCTCACTGGGTAAGTAATGTTGACGGACGCAAAATCGTCTGGACCGAGCGCGATACCTTCTATCCTGAGGAGCTGAAAATTACCTACGCTCAGACCGAGGGTGATTTAAAGAAAATGGAAGGCTCCTGGCTGATTACACCGCAGGCTGACGGCTGCGAGGTAACGCTGGCAGTTGATTTTGAGTTCGGTATTCCGATGATTGCCGGCCTCCTGAATCCTATTCTTAAGAAAAAAGTTCGTGAAAACAGTGAAAATATGTTAAACTCTATCAAGGCCCAAATTGAAAAATAAGTAATTACTTGTTATAATAGATATGTTGAAAATGTATTCTATTAATGCCTGTACCTGTTTACAGTGCAGGTCTTTTATGAGGAGGAAATTACTTAGATGAAAACAGCGTTTTTAATGGCGTTAATGACAGCGCTGCTGATGCTCCTGGGCGACTTCTTCGGCGGTCTGCGCGGCATGACCGTAATGCTTTTTGTAGGCGTGGCAATGAATTTCTTTGCTTATTGGAACAGCGATAAGATGGTTCTGGCACACTATGATGCACAACAGGTTGACCGCAACAGTGCGCCGGAGCTGTACGGAATAGTAGAAAAGCTGGCTAAAAAAGCCAATATTCCTATGCCGAAGGTTTATATTATCAATAGTCCGGTGCCTAACGCTTTTGCTACCGGCAGAAATCCGGAGCATGCTGCCGTTGCTGTAAATACTGCGCTGGCAGATATGCTGACCAAGGAAGAGCTGGCCGGTGTTTTAGGTCATGAGCTGAGCCATATTATGCATCGTGATATTTTGGTAAGTACCATTGCCGCTTCTATGGCAGGTGCTATTTCCACGATTGCTCAATGGGGCATGTTCTTTGGCGGCGGCCGTGATGAGAATGGCGAAAGCCGTAATCCTATCGCTTCTATTCTGGTTATGATTTTGGCGCCTCTCGCAGCTATGCTGATTCAGATGGCAGTATCTCGTTCCCGCGAATATATGGCAGATAAATCCGGCGGTGAGCTTTGCGGCAATCCTAATGCTCTGGCTGATGCCCTGCTGAAGATTGAAGCCTATGCGGAGCGTCGCGTAATGCCCGGTGCTACCGAAGCAACTGCGCATATGTTTATTATCAACCCCTTTGCCGGTGTTGATGCCAAGCAGCTTTTCAGCACTCACCCCGCAACTGAGGAAAGAGTTCAGCTGCTGCGTGAGCAGGCAAGAAAAATGGGTATCCGTTAACAATTCAGCTATACCTCTAAGTCACATCGGTGACTGGGTTAGTATAAAAAATTTAATTACACTTTAAGGAGAGATTTACAAATGGAACAAACACTCGTACTCGTAAAACCTGATGGAGTTAAGAAAAATCTGATTGGCGATATCATCGCTCGTTTCGAACACAAAGGCCTGCAAGTTGCAGCTCTGAAACTGGTTAAAGTTACCGAAGCTCAAGCTAAATTCCACTATGCTGAGCATGAAGGCAAACCCTTCTTCGGCGAACTGGTTGACTTCATTACCTCCGCTCCGCTGGTTTGCGCTGTAATCCGCGGCGAAAACGCTATCAAAGCTGTTCGTCAACTGAACGGTGCTACCAACCCGATCGAAGCAGTTCCCGGTTCTATCCGCGGCGACTTCGCTCTGAGCATCGGTGAAAACATTGTTCACGGTTCCGACAGCCCGGAAGCTGCTGAACGCGAAATCAACAACTTCTTCGCTCCGGAAGAAATTTACTAATTAACTTTAGCCTTTCGGCGGCCATGAGCTGACTGAGAGGGGTTACACTCTCACGGAAAGGATGGTGCAGAAATGAAGAAAGCTGCTGTTTATACCAGAACCGGTGACAAAGGAACTACCGGTTTGTACACCGGAGAACGTGTTCCCAAGCAAAGCCTGCGTGTAGAAGCCTATGGTACTGTGGATGAAATTTCCTCGGCATTAGGTTTGGCACGTGCTCAGGTTACGCGTGAGGATGTGCGTGAAACCATTTTCAATGTACAAAAGCTGCTCATGTCTGTGATGGCTGACATTGCCAGCCTCAACCTGCCCGAACCTTACATCAAAGAAGAACACGTTAAGCTGTTTGAAGATACAATCGACAAGTTTGATTCTCTGCTGCAGCCGCTGGGCCATTTCATTATCCCCGGCGATACTGTAGGTGCTGCCGCACTGGACATCGCACGCACTACTACCCGTCGTGCCGAGCGTTGCCTGCTGCGTCTGGCTGAAAACGAACCGGTTAACCCCAATGTTCTGGTTTGCCTGAACCGTTTGTCTGATTTGTGCTTTATCCTGGCGCGTGTAGAATGCGAAGTAAAATAAGCATTGCTGATTAAGGAATAGAAGCCTCTGCCTGTGGCCTTTGGCCGCAGACGGAGGCTTTTTGCTTTGCATGCAGTGATTTGTCACACTATTCCCTGCCACTAAGAAGAATACGTGTATACAATCGTGTGAAGTATTGTACACTATATATTGATGTGATACAATACTATACATGGGCTTCGGGAAAAAGCCTTAAATTGTAAACGTGTTTTAATTTTTTACTGGGGGGAATTTTTTATGTTGGAGATTTTGAATTCTATTGATGGCTTCATTTGGGGCCCGCCTTTGATGATGTTGCTTATGGGCACAGGTATTTTAATGAGCGTCCGTCTTGGCCTGCTTCAGGTTATGAAGCTGCCTAAAGCCTTGCAGCTGATTTTTACCGCCCGCAGCAAGGGCGAAGGTGATGTAAGCAGCTTTCAGGCTTTGTGCACTGCTTTGGCCGCAACTGTCGGCACCGGTAATATCGTTGGCGTAGCAACGGCAATTAAGCTCGGTGGCCCCGGTGCTCTGCTGTGGATGTGGCTGGCTGCTTTCTTCGGTATGGCAACCAAATATTCCGAAGGCGTGCTGGCTGTTAAGTATCGTACCTATGATGAAAACGGCAACGCTTCCGGCGGTCCGATGTACTATATTGAACAGGGCCTGGGCAAAAAATTCAAGCCTTTGGCTGTAATGTTCTCTATCTTCGGTGTTATGACTGCCTGCCTGGGCAGCGGTACCTTTACTCAGGTAAATGCCATCACCTCTATTGTTAATGTATCCTTCGGCGTTTCCGAATACGTTGTAGCAGCAATCCTGACTGTTCTTGTTGCTGTTGTTATTATCGGCGGTCTGCAATCCATTGCTAACGTAGCAAGCAAGATTGTTCCTTTCATGGCTGCTGTTTATGTTATCGCAACCGTTTCCGTGCTGGTATTTTATGCTGATGCTTTGCCGGCTGCAATTAAGCTGGTTATCGACGGTGCCTTCAACGGTACGGCAGCAGCAGGCGGCTTTGCCGGTGCCGGAATTATGCTGGCTATGCGCAGCGGTATTGCCCGCGGCATTTATTCCAATGAATCCGGCTTAGGCTCTGCTCCTATCGTAGCAGCTGCAGCAAAAACCAAATGGCCTGCAGAACAGGGCCTTGTTTCTATGACCGGTACCTTTATCGATACCATCATCATCTGCACCATGACCGGCCTGTCCATTATCGTCAGCGGTGCCTGGGCCGGCGATTTGAACGGTGCTGCTCTGACTGAGGCTGCTTTCGCTTCTGCTTTCCCGGCTGTTGCCAAGTATGTCCTGACCGGTGGTCTGGTACTCTTCGCTTTCACCACTATTATCGGCTGGAGCTATTACGGCGAGCGTTGCGCAGAATATCTCTTCGGCGTAAAATGCATCATGCCTTACCGTATCGGTTACATTATTCTGGTAGGTCTGGGCGTATTCCTGAAGCTGGAAATGATTTGGATTATTGCCGATATCGTTAACGGTCTGATGGCTATTCCTAACCTGATTGCTCTGCTGGGCCTGAGCGGTGTGGTTGTAGCAGAAACCAAGCTGTACTTCGAGCACTGGGAAAAGGTTCACAGCCGTCGCAAACAGCTGGCTGAGATTCGTGAAGAACTGGCAACTGAAAATAATTAATTAGTATTTACGAAAGCCATTGCGGAAATATGCAATGGCTTTTTTTCATTAAGTTTTTGTGTCATCTGTATTTTTATGTCTTTAGTGTGTTATAATATACATATCAAGATAATAGGAGAAAAAAATGATTTATGGTTTATTAGCTTTGCTGGTGGTCCTGCTGGACCAGGCAACAAAGTATTATGTGGTAACACATTTTGCATTAGGGGAGAGCGTGCCGGTGATTAACAACGTTTTTCATTGGACGTTTATACTGAATCCGGGTGCCGCCTTCGGTATGCTGGAGGGCAGTCGTTGGCTGTTCGTGGTGATTGCGCTTGCAGTAATCGGCGGTGTCTGGTATATGCGCGAGGAGATTACTAAAATTGGCGCGATGGCCTGCTGGGGAACAGCGCTTTTTGCCGGCGGTGCCTTGGGTAATCTTATTGACCGCACTGCACGCGGTGTAGTAATTGACTTTTTTGATTTTCGTATCTGGCCAATATTTAATGTGGCAGATATCGCAATTTGTGTGGGAGTAGGTTTGATTATATGGAGCATATTGAAAACGGAGCTGCTGAGCAGCAACGATTGATTATAACTGAACAAGAGGCCGGACAGCGTGCCGATGTAGGCTTGGCGGCAATGCTGGAGCTTACACGCTCGAATATGCAGAAGCTGCTGGAGGAGGGCCGTGCTGTGCGCGGCAGCAAGGTGCTGAAATCCAACTACAAGCTGCGTTTGGGTGACGAAATTGATGTTACTCTGCCTGAGCCGCAGCCTCTGGATGTACAGCCGGAAAATATTCCTTTGGATATTATTTATGAGGATGAGGATGTTGTTGTTGTCAACAAAGTGCGTGGGATGGTAGTCCACCCGGCGGCCGGCAATTTAAACGGAACGCTGGTCAATGCGCTTTTGTATCACTGCAAAAACTTATCTGGTATCAACGGCGTTATCCGCCCGGGTATCGTGCACCGCCTGGATAAGGATACCAGCGGTATTATGATTTGCGCCAAGAATGATGCGGCGCATCTTTCGCTGTCGCAGCAGATACAGGCAAAAACCGCCCAGCGTACCTATCTTGCTGTAGTACGAGGCAACATAAAGACAGACAGCGGCGTTATTGAAACGCTTATCGCCCGTGATAAAAACGACCGTAAGAAAATGGCGGTTGTCAAAGAGGGCGGACGTGATGCTGTTACAGAATACGAGGTGCTGGAGCGCTTCGGCAAATATACCATTGTGCGCTGCCGCCTGCGAACGGGACGTACGCACCAAATTCGCGTACATATGGAGTATCTGGGCTATCCTTTGGTAGGTGACCCGAAATATTCTCCGATGAAAACTCCCTTCAGCATTCAGGGACAGGCTCTGCATTCGCAGACACTGGAATTCACCCACCCGCGTACGGGAGAACGCTTGAGCTTTGAAGCTCCGCTGCCGGAGGATATGCATAAGATTGTTACCCGCCTGCGCCTGGGACAGTTTAATTAGCAGAGTTCTGCCTTAGGGCAGTCTTGATAGCAGGTTAAAAAGCCTGAATAAAAATAAGAGGTGAGCCAAATGAGCAATTTTGTTAAAAAGAATGTTATTATGGATGCAGAGGCTATGCGCCGTGCAATTGTCCGTATTTCTCATGAAATTATCGAAAGAAATAAAGGCGTAGACAATGTTGTTATTGTCGGTATCCGTACCCGCGGTGTACCTATTGCGGAACGTCTGGCAGCAGCAATTAAAGATATAGAGAATGTTGAGCTGCCGGTAGGAATGCTGGATATTACCCTTTATCGTGATGACCTGTCTACTCTTGCATATAATCCGATTGTACACGGTACAGAAATTGACCTGGATCTGAACGGCAAAACCGTAATTCTTGTTGATGATGTGCTGTACACCGGTCGTACTATCCGCGCTGCTCTAGATGCGGTTATGGATATGGGCCGTCCGAAGGCTATTCAGCTGGCAGTACTTATTGACCGCGGACATCGCGAGCTGCCGATCCGTGCTGACTTTGCCGGCAAAAATGTTCCTACCTCCCATAAGGAAGCTATCAATGTATACCTGGCAGAGGAAGACGGCATTGATGAAGTAGCAATCGGTGATATCGAAGAATAATCAACAGTAGCTTGTTAATGGAACAGGAGGAGATTCTATGCAGCAGGCTGAAATATTACGCAATGAGGCTTTGGGCGCAACGCTGGTAAAAAAATTGGAGCTGCGTGGCTTTGATGCTTATTATTGTGCTGATAAGCAGGCAGCGCTTAAGCAGGCATTGGCGCTGATTCCGCAGGAGGATGTTGTTTCATGGGGCGGTTCTGTAACGATTGATGAAATAGGCCTTTTGAGCGCAGTAAAGGAGCGCAATAAGGTTATCGACAGAGCTGCGGCAGCAACTCCGGAAGAAAAAACAGAATTGATGCGTCAGGCGCTTTTATGTGATACATATTTAATGAGCAGCAATGCCATCAGCAGTGATGGTCAGCTGGTAAATATCGATGGTAACGGCAACCGTTGCGCCGCTTTGATTTACGGACCGAAGCAGGTGCTTGTTGTTGCCGGTATGAACAAGGTTACAGGCTCCTTGGAGGCTGCAATGGACAGAGCGCGCAATGTGGCTGCGCCGATAAATGCCAAAAGGTTTGCAGACCTGCAGACACCTTGTTATAAAGCCGGCCTTTGCGGTGACTGCCTTTCCGCGGACTGCATCTGCTCGCAGATTGTTATAACGCGTACCAGTCGTAATAAGGGACGCATTAAAGTCATTTTAGTCGGTGAAAGCTTAGGATTCTGATTTTAGGGGAGTTGTTTAGCGTTGGTGTTAGCAGCTCCCTTTTGCTTAAGAAAGCAGGTGAAAAAATGGCTCGTACTATTATTCTGTTGTTGGATTCCTTCGGTATCGGTTATGCCCATGATGCCGAAGCTTACGGTGATAAGGGTGCAGATACCTTGGGCCATATCTGTGAATGGCTGGCGAAAAATCCGCGTCATGCAGGCGAAGCGCCGAGGCCGCTGCATTTGCCGCATCTGGCTGAGCACGGACTGCAGGCTGCTGCAGAGCTGAGCCGCGGCGAAGCACTGACGGCAGGCTTGGGTGCCGAGCATACAATCGGTGCTTATACCTATGCGCAGGAGGTCAGCCGCGGTAAGGATACACTGAGCGGACATTGGGAAATCAGCGGTGTGCCGGTTAAATTTGACTGGGGCTATTTCCCCGATGTGCCGAAATGCTTTCCGCAGGAGCTGGTGGATGCAATTATCAGCCAAGGTAATTTGCCTGGCGTGCTGGGCGAATGCCATGCCAGCGGTACCGAAATTATCAAGGAGCTGGGCGAGGAGCATATAAAAAGCGGCAAGCCGATTATTTATACCTCTGCCGACAGCGTGCTGCAGATAGCAGCGCACGAGGAGGCCTTTGGTCTGGAGCGCTTGTATGACCTGTGCAAGCTGGCTTTTAAGCTGGTGCAGCCGTATAATATTGCCCGGGTAATAGCGCGTCCGTTCGTCGGCACCTGTGCTGCGGATTTTACCCGCACAACCAACCGTCACGATTACGCAGTACCGGCACCGCAGCCGACGTTGCTTGATAAAATGGTTGCAGCCGGTGGCAGCGTTTACGCCGTAGGCAAGATTGCCGATATTTTTGCGCATCGCGGTATTACAAAGCATTATGCGGCAGGCGGCCTGGATAAGCTGGTAGATGCAACGAAGCAGGCTGTAGCCGATGCTTCGGATAATACCATTGTCTTTACTAATTTTGTTGACTTTGATTCCTCCTACGGACATCGCCGTGACATTCAGGGCTATGGTGAGGCGCTGGAATATTTCGACAGCAGACTGCCGGAAATTACCGCTCTACTGCGCCCGGACGATTTGCTGCTGATGACGGCGGACCACGGCAATGACCCCAGCTGGAGCGGCACGGACCATACGCGCGAAAAAATTCCCGTACTCTTTTCGGGAGCAGGCATTGAATGCAAGCAGCTTAAGCCTATGCAGACCTTTGCCGATATAGGACAGACGATTGCCGATTATATGAAAATAGAACCAACCCTTACCGGAACTAAAGCGGACTTGTTTTGAAAGAGGTGGACAAGATGAGCAAACATTACGCAGCACCTGAGGAGATTTTATACCATGTAGGTTTTTCTGCACAGCAACTGCAGGGCGCAACTGTTGCCGTGCTTCCCGGTGACCCCGGACGTGTTGAGCCTTTGGCGAAGGCCTTAGGCAGTGATGCAAGCTTTATTGCCAGCCATCGCGAATACACCAGCTGGCTGACTAAAATCAGCGATACTCCGGTACTTGTCTGCTCTACGGGTATGGGCGGTCCTTCCGTAGCAATTTGTCTGGAAGAGCTGGCGCGTATGGGCATCAAAAAGCTCATCCGCTTCGGTACGACGGGAACAATTCAGGAAAAGGTTAATCTCGGTGATATTATTATTGATAAGGCTGCCGTTCGCCTTGACGGCACCTCGCAGCATTATGCGCCGTTGGAGTTCCCGGCTGTTGCCAGCTTTGAGGTGACAACAGCACTGGTACTGGCAGCGAAGAATGCCGGTGCACCCTATCATTTGGGCATTGCGGCCTCCAGCGACACCTTCTGGCCGGGGCAGGAGCGTTACGACAGCTTCACCGGCTATGTACCGCGCCGCTTCCGTGGGACGATGCAGGAATGGCAGGCGCTGGGCGTGCTGAACTATGAAATGGAAACCTCCGCTTTGTTCGTGACCTCGCAGGCGTTAGGCTTAGAGGCTGGTGCTGTCTGCGGCGTGGTCGTTAAGCGCACGCAAAGTGAAAGCGTGGCGCCGCCAGACGTTTATCAGCGTGCCTTCGGCTATATGGTGCAGGTGACACGCGGAGCTGTCGAGCTGCTGTTGGCAGCAGATGCCGATTAACTGGCAGGTGATACTTATGAAAAAAATTAGATGGCTGCTGCAAATCTGCTTTTTAGTAGTATTTGCCTCCTTGTTTACAGCCTTGGTACCGCAGACGGCGCGGGCAGATTTTGCGGAGCGTCCTGTAGGCTTTGTGGTTATCGACCAGGACGGCGGTGTGGACGGCGCTGTTTATAAACAGTGGCGGCAGATGGTAAGGTTAGCCTACCGCTTTCCCGATTATCGCATTATAGACGGCGGCGAGCCGCAGATGCTGGTGAGCTGGGCAGTGCGTGATGGTGTGAAGCTGGATGCAGCATCTTTAGCTGCCTTGGCTGAAAAGAGCAAAACGGATGTGCTGGTTGTCGCCCGTATCTATGAAATGGACGAAACACTTGTGAGCGGTTGGAGCATGCGCTTTGACAACGATACCTATGTACGCGTTGCAGCGTCTGCAGACCTTTTCGTTTATAAAAAGGATGGCAATAAGTTGCTGAAAAAACGCGTGCGTGAAAGCGGACTGCGCGAAATGGGCAATTACGACAAGCCGGCGGAAACGATAAAATGGCAGCTTTCCAAGCTGGTAAATACTATGGAAAATAAGCCGATTATCGGCAGTTAAACAGAAATTATGAAAAAAACAGTTAGCTTGTTCACCTTAGTTTAAGGCAGCAGGTAGTAAAATAATACTGCAGGCGGTATAATAGAATAATTGCCTGAAGCGTAAATTGAGGTGAAAATATGCATATATTAGTTACAGGGGGGGCCGGTTATATCGGCTCGCATACAGTTATAGAGCTGCTTAACGCCGGACACAGTGTTGCAGTCGTAGATAATCTTGTTAATTCCAGCAGGCTGGCAATGCAGCGTGTAGAAAAAATTACCGGTCGGCAGATTCCTTTTTATGAAACGGATATCAGGGACCGCGTAGGCCTGCGGAAAATTTTTGCTGAGCACAGCTTTGATTGCTGCATTCATTTCGCCGGCCTGAAGGCAGTAGGCGAATCGGTGCAGAAGCCGTTGGAGTATTATGATAATAATATTGCCGGCACCTTGGTTTTGCTGGAGGAAATGCGCAACGCAGGCTGCAAGAACATTATCTTCAGCTCTTCGGCAACGGTTTACGGCAATCCTGCGGTAATGCCGATTACCGAAAGCTGTCCCAAGGGACATTGCACAAATCCCTACGGTAATACCAAGTCGATGCTGGAGGAAATCTTGCGTGACCTGCATGTGGCGGATAATGAGTGGAACGTAGTGCTGCTGCGTTATTTTAACCCTATCGGTGCGCACAGCTCCGGTCTGATCGGGGAAAATCCCAACGGCGTTCCTAACAACCTGATGCCTTATATTACACAGGTTGCTGCCGGGAAATTAAAGGAGCTACATGTTTTTGGCAATGATTATCCCACTCCGGACGGTACCGGTGTGCGTGATTACATTCACGTCGTGGATTTGGCGAAGGGACATGTCAAAGCATTAAAGGCAATAGATGACAAATGTGGCATAGAGGTGTATAATCTTGGTACAGGCATTGGCTATTCGGTGCTGGACCTGGTGAAAGCATTCGAAAAGGCCAACGGAATTAAAATACCTTATGTAATCGACCAACGTCGTGCAGGTGATGTTGCAGCCTGCTATTCGGACCCGTCGAAGGCGTGGGAAAAGCTGGGTTGGAAGGCAGAGCTGGGAATTGAGGATATGTGCCGCGATTCCTGGAACTGGCAGAAAAACAACCCTAACGGTTTTGAAGCGTAAGGCTATAAGAAAAATTGGAGAAAACGAGGAAAGAATTTATGTGTGGTATTGTTGGATTTTGTGGAGATAAGCAGGCAGCGCCTATTTTGTTGGATGGTCTGTCTAAGCTGGAATATCGTGGCTATGATTCTGCCGGCCTGGCAGTGCGTGACGGCAGTGCGCAGGTGCAGATTGTTAAGGCTAAGGGCCGTCTGAAGGAGCTTTACGCCAAGACTAACGGTGGTCAAAGCCTCATCGGTACCTGCGGTATCGGTCATACCAGATGGGCAACCCATGGCGAGCCTTCCGAAACTAATGCGCATCCGCATGCAAGTGCTGATGGCAATGTAGTTGCCGTACACAACGGTATTATCGAAAACTATCAGGAGCTGAAGGAAAAGCTGCTGCATAACGGTTATACCTTCTATTCTCAAACTGATACCGAGGTTGCCGTTAAGCTGATTGACTACTACTATAAAAAATACGAGCATACTCCGACCGATGCTCTGAGCCATGCTATGATTCGTATGCGCGGCTCCTATGCTTTGGCAGTCATGTTCAAGGAATATCCCGGTGAGATTTATGTTGCCCGTAAGGACAGCCCGATGATCATCGGCGTACAGGACGGCGAATGCTATGTTGCCAGCGACGTGCCTGCTATTTTGAAATACACCCGTAAGGTATATTACATCGGCAATCTGGAAATGGCTCGTCTGGCTAACGGCGAGGTTACCTTCTACAACGTTGATGAAGAAGTAATCGAAAAACCGCTGACTGAAATTAAATGGGATGCCGAAGCTGCCGAAAAAGCAGGCTTTGAACATTTCATGATGAAGGAAATCCACGAGCAGCCCAAGGCAGTACGCGATACTCTGAATTCCGTACTGGTTGACGGCAAGCTGGATATGAGCGCTGTCGGCCTCAGCGATGAGGATATCAAAAAGATTGACCAGATCTGCATCGTTGCCTGCGGCAGTGCTTATCATGTAGGCGTGGCAGCGCAATATGTAATTGAGGATTTGGCACAGATTCCTGTTCGTACCGAGCTGGCTTCCGAGTTCAGATACCGCAAGCCTCTGCTGAGCAAGAACGAGCTGGTTATCATTGTCAGCCAGTCCGGCGAAACTGCCGACAGCCTGGCAGCTCTGCGTCTGGCTAAAGAAAAGGGCATCAAAACTCTTGGCATCGTCAACGTAGTAGGCAGCTCCATTGCCCGCGAAGCTGATAATGTTTTCTATACTCTGGCAGGTCCGGAAATTGCCGTTGCAACTACTAAGGCTTACAGCACTCAGCTGATTGCTGCTTACTGCCTGGCAATTCAGTTTGCTATGGTTCGCGGCACTATTGACGAAGCAAAATATCTGGAGCTGATTCAGGAAATGGCACAGCTGCCGGATAAAATCCAAAAGATTATTGAAGATAAGGAACGCATCCAATGGTTTGCCGCTAAGCAGGTTAACGCTAAGGATATCTTCTTTATCGGCCGTGGTCTTGATTACGCTGTCAGCCTGGAGGGCAGCCTGAAGATGAAGGAAATTTCCTATATCCACAGTGAGGCTTATGCTGCCGGCGAATTAAAGCACGGTACTATCAGCCTGATTGAGGACGGTACTCTGGTTATTGGTGTGCTGACTCAAAGTGAGCTTTACGAAAAGACTGTCAGCAACATGGTAGAGTGCCGCAGCCGTGGCGCTTATCTGATGGGTCTGACTACCTATGGTAACTATAATATTGAAGATACCGCTGATTTCACAGTGTATATTCCTAAGACCGACGAGCATTTCATGACCAGTCTGGCAGTTATTCCGCTGCAGCTTATGGGTTATTATGTGAGTGTTTCCAAAGGATTAGACGTAGATAAACCGAGAAATTTGGCTAAGAGCGTTACCGTAGAATAAGAGTGGGGTGTAATGCATCATATGCATCGCAAACCCTCCTCCACGTACTAAAAGTACGCGTTCGTCGGCTTCGTATCGCCTCTGATACATTCTCCCCACTCTTGAGAAACAGAAGAATATAACGTCTAAAAATCGCAAACTCTGCAAAAAAAACCACAGCTTACATTTTATGTAGGCTGTGGTAATTTTTTTGTTGTTAATGCTGTGCTGCAGTTTGGTCGCTGATCAGCTTGAAGCCTGCTGCCGTCAGCTTGTCTTCGATTTCTTTGATTTGGGCGGCATCACGTGTTTCCAGCTCCAGTTTGAGGAAGCAGCCGGTGATGGCCATGTTGGCATCGCTGCGGTTGTGGTGTACGCCGACAACGTTGGCACCGCATTGACTGATAATCTCGCTGACCTTGAGCAGCTGGCCCGGACGGTCCTCCAGCATGATAACAAGGTTGACTCTGCGGCCACTGGTAACCTGACCGCGGGTGATTACGCGTGAAAGAATATTAACGTCGATGTTACCGCCGGATACAACGCAGACGGTTTTCTTGCCCTTAATCGGCAGCTTGTCGAACAATGCTGCTGCTACCGGAGTTGCGCCTGCACCTTCGGCAATGAGCTTCTGCTTTTCAATTAATGTTAAAATAGCAGTTGCGATTTCGTCCTCGCTTACGGTAACGATATCGTCAACATATTTGCTGATGAGCTCGTAGGTGTTTTCACCAGGAGTTTTTACAGCAATGCCGTCGGCAAAGGTGCTGACGTGCTCCAGAGTTTCGTATTTATGGTCATGGAAGGCGTTGTACATGCTGGCTGCGCCTGCTGCCTGTACGCCGTAAACCTTAACCTCCGGACGCAGGCTTTTGATAGCGAAGGCTACGCCGCTGATAAGGCCGCCGCCGCCAATCGGTACGATTACTGCTTCTACATCCGGCAGCTGGTCCAAAATTTCCAGACCGATGCTGCCCTGGCCGGCAATAACAAGTTCATCATCGTATGGATGGATAAAGGTCATGCCTGTTTCTTCCTGCAGCTGTACGGCGCGGTCATGTGCTTCGTCGTAGGCACCGGGAACAAGCTCCACCTGTGCGCCGAGGCGCTTGGTGTTCTCTACCTTCATAATCGGTGCGCCGTCCGGCATGCAGATGACGCTTTTGATGCCCATGCTGGTTGCAGCCAGTGCTACGCCCTGCGCGTGGTTGCCGGCGCTGCAGGCGATAACGCCCTTGCTGGCTTCTTCGGGTGTGAGCTGGCTGATTTTGTAGTAGGCACCGCGTACCTTGAAGCTGCCTGTTACCTGCAGGTTTTCTGTTTTCAGATACAAGTTGTTGCCTTCGCTTAAATGCGGAGCAGCTATTAAATCTGTTTTACGTGCTACGCTTTTAAGGATGAAGGCTGCATGATAAATTTTGTCTAATGAGAGCATTTTGTTACCTTCTTTTCTTTCCCTTAATAAAAATACAAAAATAGACTGTGCAAAAGCTACAATCTATTTTAGTATAAGCACTTTTAGTTTTTGCGTCAAGAGTTAACTTTCTAAGTGCGTGTTTGCCAGCATCAGCTGCAGCTTGAAGCTTTGATTGTCAAAGCTTACATTATTGCTGCCTGCGTATTTTTCGCAAATCATCCTGATGTTTTCCAGTCCGGTGCCAGGTTCCTTGTAGTCGCGCTTGGCGGAATAAAACTGGTCATTATAACGCACGATGTTACCGCTGAAGGAATTAACAACTTCTATCAACAGTGTAGAGGCTCTTTCTTTGATTTTCACATTAATATAACAGTTGCTGCCCTGGGCCATGCAGTCTTCGGTAACTGCGGTAAAAGCGTTTTCCAGGGCATTGCCTAAAATAATGGCCAGATCAATATCGTTGATTTTGATTTTGCTGAAGCTGATATCTACAGCAAATGGGATGCCTTTTTCCTGTGCCTGCATTTGCCAGTAGCCGATAAGGCCGTCGATGGTTTCATTGCCATAAAGCTTTACTGTTTGCAGCTGTTCTGTATATTTAAGGATAGTACGCAGATGCTGGCCAAGCTTATCAAACTTTTTTTCTTCATAAAGCTGGTTGAGCATAAGCACGAGATGCTTTTGGTCATGGCGCAGGCGGCGCGATTTCTGCCAGGTTTCGATAACAAAATCGTAGTAAGGCTTTTCATTGCGACGCAGCTCTTCCAGTGAGCTGAGCTTGATGGACATCACCTTGTTATCATTTTTTTCCTTCAGCAGATCCATCATCATGTAAACAAAGAAGAAGAGCGGCATGATGCACAGAAAGCGGGCAAAGAAAAGATTCCAGGTGCGTGGTTCGGAAAAATTACGGATGAGTACCAGGGCAACGAAGTTAAAAGCTAAAATATAGTTGGAATAAGTGATAATCTTATTGTATTTAGTGCTGCGGAAGAGCTGCTTAAATTTTTTTACAGTATAGTAAAACCAGGAAAAATAAGCAGATTGTGCCAGCAGGAGCACGAAGGTGGCGGTGGCATAGTAGTAGCCAGGAGTGGGCGAAAAGCGTTCTGCGAGCATAGCAAGTGTCTGCAGCACATTTTCAAAATTGCCAGAGAGCAGGATGCAAAAAAGCTGTTTGCTTTTATTACCTTTTACGATGGCAAAGTAGTAGAATATGTAGAGCAGGTAAACTCCATATAATGACGGCAGCTTATCGAAATTGTGTCCGGTAAAGATGAAAATTCCCCATTCTATGAGAATAATAGCAAAAAAGCCACATATTGCTGTTTTTTTGGATAAGCGCAGATCTTCCAAAAAGGGATAGTAGCATAGATAAGAGCTGGGAGCAACGCGCAGGATAATATAGATAAGGATAATCAAATCTTGAATCTGCATATAACATCATTCCTTAAAAATAATATAGAAAAAGCTTCTTTAAGATAATTATAGCAAATGTAAACTAAAATTAAAGTAAATTTTTTCTAACTGCAGAGATAAAATGGCGTGTTGAAATGCGAGGCTTTTCTGTTGTATAATAAAATGAATATAAATTATAAAGGAGTGCATACAATGCAGTGGATAGAAGTTAATGTAGCGGTAACGCATGAAGCAGTTGAGGTCGTAGCAGATATGCTGACGAGCATCGGTTCTAAGGGAGTTGCGATTGAGGACCCGCAGCTGATTAATGATTTGCGCAACAGCGGTACCTGGGAGCTGTGCGATATTCCGGAGCAGGAGAATACCGAGGTTGTTACAGTTAGCGCTTATTATGCTGATGATGAGAAGCTGGAAAAACGCTTGGCAGAGATTGACGAGCAGCTGGCGCTGATTGAGGAGCGCATCGGCAAGTATCGCTTTGGCAATACCCGCTTCCGCAAGGTGAGCGAGCAGGATTGGGCTAACGAATGGAAGCAGTATTTCCATGTTACTCATGTCGGCAAGAGCCTTGTTATTAAGCCGAGCTGGGAGGAGTATGCTCCTAAGGAAGGCGAGCATGTTATTGAAATCGATCCGGGTATGGCGTTCGGCACTGGTACGCACCACACTACCAATATGATGATGGAGCGTCTGGAGAAGGTTATTACGCCTGATTCTACCGTGTTTGACGTTGGTACCGGCAGCGGTATTCTGGCGATTGCTGCAGCGATGCTGGGCGCTAAGTCTGTTAAGGCTGTTGATATTGACGCTGTGGCTGTGCGTGTGGCAAAGGAGAATGTTGCGGATAATGGCTTGAGCGACCAGATTGAGGTGCGCGAGGGCGATTTGCTGCATGGCACCGAGGGCAAGGCTGATGTTATTATCGCTAATATTATTGCTGATATTGTTATTATGCTGCTGCAGGATATTCCGCAGAAGCTGAATGATGACGGTGTGCTTTTGGCGAGCGGTATTATTGAGGAGCGTATGCCGGATGTGGAGGCTGCGGCGCAGGCGCAGGGCCTTTATGTTGACGCGGTTGACCATCGCGGCGGCTGGGTTGTTATGCAGATGAAGAAGAAGTAAGAAGTTTTATGTCGTGTGCGATAGAAGAGAGCCTCTCCTATGGGAGAGGTGCCGAGCTTGTCGAGGCGGAGAGGGGGAAGCGAGGGCGTCGCAATTGATATATCGCGTTGCAACGAAAAATTTTCCCGCGAATCGCTTGCTGAGTTATATATTTGATGCTAAATATGAAGAAGCGATTTGCGGACGGTAATTTCGTGTGGAACCAGGACGAAGTGCCGCAAAACTCGCGCTATGCTAAGAGATTTTGCTACAGTAGTCAGCTTATCGCTCAAACAGTTGCGACACTTCTATGGTTCCAGACACTCATTCCCTAAAATTTTTATGTTTTCACTGCGATATATTAATTGCTTGTTAGGGCTTTAAGCAGTCCCCTCTCAGTCGCCTTACAGGCGACAGCTCCCCCCGAGGGGAGCCTCTCTTGTCCTTTGTGATTCTTTTTTTGCCTCTCCTTGGGGAGAGGTGCCGAGCTTGTCGAGGCGGAGAGGGGTATCAATTTTTACAGAAAGGAAACCTATATGCATCGTTTTTTTGTACCGCAATTATATAACGAAACAATGACTATTGAGGGCGTGGATGCGCGTCATATTAGTAAGGTGCTGCGCATGCAGCCGGGTGCGCAGCTGCAGCTTGTGAGTGATGACGGCGTGAGCGCGCTGGCGGAGATTACAGCGATTGACAGCGAGTGCGTGACTGTGCATTGCTTAGAGAAGCTGGCGGAAAGCCATGAGCCGGCGGTGCGCCTGATTTTGGCGCAGGGACTGGCGAAGGGCGAGAAGATGGAGTTCATCATCCAGAAGGCTGTGGAGATGGGCGCTTACAGCGTGGTACCTGTGGCTATGGAGCATTCCGTAGTACGCCTTGACGGTGCTAAGGCTGCCAAAAAGGTGGAGCGCTGGCAGAAGATTGCCGAGTCCGCTGCCAAGCAGAGCAAGCGCGATATTATTCCCGAGGTGCAGCCTGTGCAGACGATGGCACAGATGCTGGCGGCGAATGACTGCGCTACGAAGATTATCGCTTACGAGTGCGAGGATAAAAAAAGCCTGAAGGCGGCGCTGAAGGAGGCGCAGGCGAAGGGCGCGCTTACAGATTTGCTGCTGATTATCGGTCCTGAGGGCGGCATCAGCGAAGCGGAGCTGGATGCGGCACGCGCAGCAGGCGCTGTGCCTGTATCGCTGGGCAGACGCATTCTGCGCGCGGAAACGGCAGGCCTTGTCGCTATTTCAGCGATTTTTTATGAAACAGGAGATTTAGGAGATTAAACATAGATGAGAAAAATTGCATTTTATACGCTGGGCTGTAAGGTCAACCAGGCTGATACTGCCAGCATGGAGGGGATTTTCCGTGCGTCGGGCTATGAGGTTGTGCCTTTCGGTGAACCGGCAGACATTTATTTAGTTAATACCTGCGTTGTTACCAATACCGGTCAGCGCAAATCGCGTCAGATTATCAACCGCGCTGTGCGTCATAATCCGCTGTCTTTGGTGGTTGTTACCGGCTGTTATCCGCAGACTGCGCCCGAGGAGGTACGTGCTATCGAAGGTGTTGATGTAATCATCGGCAATCAGGAGCGCGGCCGCATTGTGGAGCTGGTTGAGGAGGCGCTGGAGCACAAGCGCACGGAGATTTTGGACAATGTGCAGCAGATGACTGTAGACACTAAGTTCGAAGAGCTGGGCGTTGGCACGGAAACCGATAAAACCCGCGCCTTCCTCAAAATTCAGGAGGGCTGCAACCAGTATTGCACCTATTGCATTATCCCGTTTGCGCGCGGTCCGCTGCGCAGCCGCAGCCTGGAAAGCATCCGCGAGGAGGTTGGCAAGCTGGTTGCCGCAGGCTACAAGGAGGTTGTGCTCATCGGCATTCACCTTGGCTGCTATGGCAAGGAGCTGGCGAAGGAAGGCAAGCACGTTACTTTGTATGATGCGGTAAAGGCAGCGCTGAGCGTTGAGGGCGTGCAGCGTGTGCGCCTCGGTTCGTTGGAATCCGTGGAGGTGGAGCCGCGCCTGCTGCAGCTGATGGCAGAGGAACCGCGCCTGCAGCGCCACCTGCATCTGCCGCTGCAAAGCGGCTGCGACAAGATTTTGCGCGCTATGCACCGTCCTTATGACACAAAACGCTTTACAGAGCTGGTGAACGAAATTCGTGCGCAGGTGCCTGATGTGGCAATTACTACGGACGTTATCGTGGGCTTCCCCGGCGAAACCGAGGAGGACTTTGCGACTACGCTGGAATTTGCCAAGCAATGCGGCTTTGCCAAAATGCACATCTTCCCGTATTCCAAGCGCAAGGGTACGCCTGCTGCCGAAATGAAGGAGCAGGTGGACGAGGCTGTGAAGAGCGAGCGTGCGGCGCGTCTGGCGAAGGTGGACGAGGAGCTGCATCAGCAAATGCTGCAGAGCACTGTCGGCAAGGTGGAAGAGGTGCTGTTTGAGCAGCCTGTGGACGATGAGCATATGGAGGGCCTGTGCGGTCCGTATCTGCGCGTTGTCGTTCCGGGAACGGCGGAGCTGGCGAACACCATTGCCAAGGTAAAAATTACCGGCGTAAAAGAGGATTTTTTGCTGGGCGAATTGAATTAATTTATTATTATGTTAATAGGAGTGATAATAATGATGTTAACCCGTTTCGTGAAAAAAGGTTCTTTGTTATTAGTACTTTCATTAGTTTTTGTTTCTTCATTTTTTGTTGGCTGTTCAGCAGAAGTACAGAATTCTAATTCTGCTTATGAACTTTATCCGACAGAAAATATGTACAATTTTTTGAAATTAAATACCAGTGATGGCAGAATTACTCAGGTACAATATAGCATCAATAAAGACGAAGCCAGATTTGAATGCTCTTTAAATTCTATACCGATTGTTGATGCATCACAGGCACAAAATGGCAGGTTTAAATTGTATCCTACGCAAAATATATATACGTTTTTGCTTTTGGATACGATAAATGGAAGAACTTGGCAGGTTCAGTGGTCTCTTGATAATAAAGCTGTTAGAGGAATTGTTGGAGAAATAAAATAAAATTTAGCAGGATTTTATTTTAAAAAGTAGAATATAACTAGATACGATAAATGAGAGGAGGGACATGAAATGGCTGAGGATTGTATTTTTTGCAAAATCATTAAGGGCGATATCCCTTCTACCAAAGTGTACGAAGATGATAAAATGATTGCTATCAATGACGTTGCTCCGGCTGCTCCGGTTCATGTGCTGCTGATGCCTAAGGACCACACAGCTAACATCACTACTGCGGACCCCGAGCTGGTTGCATACATGCTGGGCAAGGTTAAAATGATCGCTGAAAAGACCGGAATTGCCGAAAAAGGCTTCCGCGTTGTTATCAACACCGGCGATGAAGGCGGTCAGACAGTAAAACATTTACACATTCACGTAATTGGCGGCAAAGCTTTGGGTTGGCCCCCGTGCTAAACCTTGACAATGCTTGTCTTTTCTTGTATAATTAATCAGTAAGTGTTTTTAGCTGGCAACAGCTGAAAACTTAATTTGCATATACACTTCCCTAAGTGTGTGGAGGGAGGGAGAACAGATGGCAGAAATTAAAGTTGGCAAGAATGAAACTTTAGACAGCGCACTGCGCAGATTTAAAAGAGCAACCCAAAAGGCAGGCATTCTTTCTGAGGTAAGAAAACGCGAGCACTATGAAAAGCCGAGCGTTGCACGTAAGAAAAAATCCGAAGCAGCCAGAAAACGTAAAACCAGATAATTGGAGGCGGGCTGTATGTCTATAAAAGACCAATTGACTGCTGATATGAAGCAGGCCATGAAGGACAGAGAAGCAGGTAAGCTGCGTTTGTCTGTTATCCGCATGGTGCGTGCTAATATTAAAAATGTTGAAATCAATGACAAAAAGGAACTTACAGATGATGAGGTTCTGGCTGTCTTGATGAAAGAGGTCAAAATGCGTCAGGATTCTGTTGAGGAATTCCAAAAAGCAGGTCGTGGCGAATTGGTTGCCCAAGCTAAGGAAGAAATTGCTATACTGAAAAAATATCTTCCGGAAGCTCTCAGCGATGACGAGCTGAAGGCTATCGTGGCAGAAGTTATTGCTGCTGTTGGCGCTACAAGTCCCAAGGATATGGGCAAGGTAATGCCGGCAGTTATGGCAAAAACCAAAGGCCGTGCAGATGGCAAACGTATTAACGTTATGGTTCGTGAATTGCTCAAATAACAACTGATAACCGTGCTAAGAGAAATCTTGGCGCGGTTATTTTACTTTATAGCTGTTTGCCGAGCGAATGGCTGCCTGCTTTCTTAGCGAACCCCTCTCCGTCATCGCTACGCGATGCCACCCGCCCCAGGGCGCTATCTCTTGCCCTACGGGCAATTCACCTTGTCTCCCCAAGGAGAGGCTTTCACTACATTCTGCACAATTCAAAACTTGCAAAGCTATGAATTGTGTGGTATATTAGATATAGAAAAAGACAACCGCCCACAAGGTGGGTTGCCGAGAAAAGAAATTTAGAAAGCCACTTCTTTACCCGCAAAGTGTAGGAGTGGTTTTCTTATGTCTGGGTTATTTACAATATTGAAAAATAAATGTAAGTAATGCCAGAATGAACATTCCGAAGAGCATTAAATCTTGAAAGGAATAGTTCTTCATAAGCATCACCTCGATTCCTGAGGAATTAAGGCAACACCATCCTGCAACACGGTTGTCGAAAACATTTTATCATAAAATATAGATTAAAGCAATAGAACGTTTGCTTATAAAGGAGGAGTTGCAATACTAAAGAAAAAGACAGCATTGACAATAGAAGAACGCTTGCAGCAGGCTGTGGAGCAGGCGTTGGCAAGCATCAATCTGATGAAGAAATCCATCCTCGCGCGTGCCTTCCGCGGTGAGCTGGGCACGAACAAAGCGAGCGAAGCGAGCGCGCTGGAGCTTTTGCAGCAGGTGCTGGCGGAAAACTGAGCATAAGTAAATAAGAGTATGTTGAGTGTAGGAAAAGAGTGATATTATGCGTATTGTGGCTTGTGATGATGATGTAAGCGAGCTGGAAGAGCTTAAACAGCAACTGCAGGAAATGGGCAGGAAATATCAGCTGCTTTTGGATATACGTACCTTTACTGAAGGGGAGCAGTGCTGTGAATACTTGTTTTTAAATAGCGCTGACATTGTCTTTATGGATATCTATTTGAAGTCTGGTAATGGCGTGGAGTTTGTGCGGCGTTTGCGCCAGCACAGGCTTAACTTTAAGCTGGTCTTTCTCACTTCGAGTAATGACTTTGCCATCGAAAGCTATGAGCTGGATGCGGCGTACTATTTGCTGAAGCCTTTGCAGCCGGAAAGGCTGGAACAGGCGCTGAAGCGCTGCGGTGTTTTTGACAAGGAAGAGTATGTTACTTTTGATGCTGTAGCTGAAACGGTAAAAATAAAACCCAAGGACATTATCGTTGTAGAGGTGCAGGATAAATACTGTTATATTCACACAGTACAGCGCACCTATAAGGTGTACAGCTCCATCAACAAGGTGCGGGAAAAGCTGACACAGGATTATTTTCTGCTGACCTATCGCAGCGTGCTGATTAACATGCATTATGTAGAGGGTGTCTACAGCAATTATTTTTTGCTGGGCAATGGCTTTAAGGCACCCATCAGGGTGCGCGACAGCGCAGCTGTGCGCAACGCCTATATGCAGTGGGCGCTGCTGCAGGATTAAGGATACTTTGTTATAAAGAAAGAAAACCTCCGTTACGGTCATGAAGGCCGTTGCGGAGGTTTTTTTAGTGATTAGTGGTTAGTGATTAGTTTTTAGTGGGAAATGCTTTAACTATTGTTTTGTTTGTTACAGTTTTGAATAAAAAATAAGCAAGTAAAGTTGGCAAAATGCGTTTTACGATGAGAATTTGCGCTTTACGATACAAGACGTTGAATTCACTGAATTTTATGAGATAATGACCATGATAAGAGTTATGCGGAAGGCGCCGGAGGCTGCCAGCAGCGGATGGCGCACGCATGGGTTTGATTTATACGTAAGGAGGATGATGATTATGACTAGGAAAAAGAGTAATGTCAAGGCGTTGGCCCTTGCCGTAACGTGCGCAATTCTCGCGGGGGGGGGCATGGGTCTTGAACCAGTGTATGCTGCGCCTGAGCCTGGTATTATTCCTACTACTGGTGATGTTACTTATGATAGGATTAGTACAGAGTTGAAATATGGAGATGCTACTTCTTCTACCGACATTAGAGAGCTTACTGTTGGTGGTGTGACTATTGGTGGCACAGGAGGGATTAGCGGTAAAATCATTGCTAAGAATATAGTTGGTATTAAAAATACTGGTGAATCAACTCCGAGCGATATCAGTATTAATGGTGCAACATTTGCTAATGGCGGCGCAATTACAGCTACTAGCTTGAAGCTGAATGGTATGGATGATGTTAAAACTGCTATTGAAGCCAAAGCCGCTAAAACGGATGTTGATAATAATAAAGCTAACATTTCAGATTTACAAACTAGTAAAGCAGATGCAGCAAATGTATATACTAAGATAGAATCTGATAGCAGATTTGCAGGGAAAACCTATGAAGGTAAAGTTGATGTGTTGGAGGCTACTGTAAACGATACTTCTACTGGTTTGGTAAAAAAAGTAGGGGATTTGGAAACTAAAACTACTGACATTTCCTATGACTCTACAACTGGTACAACCATTGGTAGAGTTGATGGCGTAACGTTTAACGCTGGCGCTGTTAGTGGTGTGAAAAGCATTAACGGTAAAATTGAAATTTCTGCTGATGGCAAGACTGTAACCTTTAATAGAGGTGAGACGAACGGTCAGGTAGAAATTAGTGCAGCAGGTATTAAGGTTGGCACTGGTTCCACTTATATTAAAGGTGACGCTATTTATACTGGCGATGCGAATTATGATAATGCTAAAGCAGGCATGAAGAGTGATGGTTCTTTGAAGGCAGCTAATGGCAATTTCACTGTTGAGGGTGCAACTGGTAACACTACTGTTGGCGGTACGCTGAGCGTGGCTGGAGAAACCACATTTGCTAATGGAATCAAGACTGATACGATTGTGGAAAAAACAGCTAATGCAGGCGTTACTGTTAATGGCAACAAAATTACTACTGACAATAAATTTAATGATGTCGAATTAAAAAATGGTAATGTAAACGCTACTGATATTACTGCAAATGGCGCATTGAAGGGCAAAACCTTAGGCATTGGTACTAATGGCACTGAATTTACTGTTAATGCAGATGGCGAGGTACAAGCTGCCGGGGGCAAGGTTAGCATTGACAAGACTGGTAAAGCTACCTTTGGTTATACAGCTGGAAATATCACAACAATTGAAGGACAAAAAATTACTACTGGTAGTATAGTTGCTACCGATACTACTGTAGCAAGTAATATCAGTGGCGTGCAGATGCTAGACGGCAAAATTACTGCTTCTAACATGGAAATCACTGGAGCTATCAGTCTTAATGACTTGACAGTTAATAATAAACTGACTGTTGGTGCATTTAGTGTAGATAAGAATGGCGTTGTTGCTGGTGTGCAATCTATTAATGGTGCGAATGTTACAGCAAGCGGTACTGGCTTAACGATTGGTTCGGCTACCGTTGGCGCTGCTAATCCGTTTAGCAGCACTGGCTTTACCGTTGATGCTAATGGCAATGTTGCTGCTCAAAATATTACTGCTGGTACTTACAATGGCAATACAATTGGCGCTGATAATAAGTTCAATGGCGTTGAGCTTAAGGGCGGCGATGTTAAGGCAACGAAGGTTACTGCAGATACGATTACCGATGGCACTGCTATTATGACTGGCGGTACTGTAACTGCTAACACTATTACTGCTAATACTAGCGCTTCTCTTGCTGGTGTAACTTTTGATGCTAGTGGAGTTGACTTTAATGGTAAGGATATTAAGAATGTAGCTAATGTTACTGCTACTAATGTTACTGCTACTACTGCAAAGCTTGGAAATTTAAGCATTGCAGGGCATGTAATAAAGAATGAAGTAGACGCAGGAGGACCGATTGGCTTAGGTACGACTGTTACTGTCAATAATGCAGGTGAGCTTGGTGGCATTACGAAGATTGACGGCGTAAATGTAACTGATGATGCTGGAGGTTTGGCTATTGGTACTGGTGCTACTCAAGTAACTATTGGTGGAGCGAATGCAATAAGTGTAGGTGCTGGTACTTTTACAGTTGACAGTGCTGGTTTAGTAACTGGTAACCAGTTTACTACTACCAATGGCTCTTATTTAAAAGATAACGAGCTGAAGCTCAACGATGCCAATATCTGGAATACTACCGAAGGCCTGAAGGCTGAAAAAGCTGTTATTGGCGCGAATACGCTGGATACAGCTGGCATTTCTACTACTGGTACGCTGGGCGTAGAAGGCGTAGCTACATTTGGTAAGGATGCTGCAGACCAGACAAAGATTACTCAGGGTAAGGCAGAATTTACGCAAGGTGGTAAAACCACTACTATTAAGGGTGGCGAAATTGAAACTGATAAACTGACTGTTAATGACATTGTGCTGAAAAATAGTATGAAGGACGGTGCAGGTAACACCATTACTATTAAAGGCAGCGATGGCAGCATGAGCGTAGCGGGCGGCAAATTCGCAGTCGACGATAAAGGTCAGATGACAAATGAATACAATGGTACTGACGCAGCAGGCAAGACAACCAAAACTACCTTAAAGACTTCTGTTGATGGCATTAATGCAAATTACACTAACTCTGTTAACAACAATAATAATCTCCTTAACATCAATCAGGATGGAGTTGCGCTGGGTGTAACCGATTCCAGCAATAATAATTTGGGTATGCTTAGTGCTGATGCTAATGCAGCAACCATGGGCTATGGCACTGCAAATAGCATTGTTGTAAATGAGGATACTATTAAATCTGCCCTTGGCACTGACGTTACTCGTGTAATGACCAACAGCGCTACTGAGCAGTCCATCGTTGACAAGGTTGGCGCTGCAAGCAGAAGCTTGACGGCTAACCAAATTGTTGACGTAGCTGGTGGCATGACGATTACGACTAATAGCAATGGCACGACCTTTGGTAATAATACGGCTAATAATACGTTGATTTACGGCAGCGCTATCACTTCTACTAACGGCGCAGCAACTGGCGTACTCGACGGCAGCAATCTGACGCTGACGAATGGCGCTAATAAGACTGTATTGGATGCAGGTAAAGTGACTTATACTGGTAAAGCTGGTTACAGTAATACAGCTGGCACTCAAACTACGATTGACGGCGGTATCATTACAACTGATACTTTGAAGGTACAACGTATTCAGCTTGGTGAAAAAATTGTTGACCAAAGAACTGGCGAAACTATTGGTTCTGGTGTAACTTTAGCTTCTGATGGTGGCTTCACTGCAGCTGGTGGCAACTTCAAGGTTACTGGCGGTACTACAGGTAGCAAAGGCTCTATTAAAAATGTTGTTGGTGATGCTACTAACGGTAAGACTGCTTTTGAAACCAATCAACAAGGCGCTAATATGAGCTTTGAAAAAGGCGGCATTAAGTCCGAGGTTGCCGTAGCAGATGACAGCGCAAAAATTTCTGCTGGTGCATCCTCTATCGAGGTTAAGAATGACGGCATTACCAATAATGGCGTGACTACGTTCAATGGTATTACCGGAACTACTACTAAAATTGATGGTGGTACTATCACTACTAATCATCTGATTACTGATAAACTGACGATTACCGGCAGCGGTAATGCGGATGGAACTGGAAGCACTACTGGCTCTATCGCTTTCGGTGGCAACGGCTCTATCACGAGCAACATTAAAGACGCTGCAACTGGTAAAGAAGCTACCTTCAAAACTGATGAAAAAGGTACGTTTACCGAAGCTAAAGATAGTGCTGGCAATAAAACAACTAATACCGTTAATGCTCAAGGCAACACTAACGAAGTTACCGACGGCACCAATACTTCTACCGCTACGCAAACCGCAACCTCTATCGGTGGCGTAGTAACCAACGGTACTGTTAAGATGAAACAAGAGCTTACTGCTGAAGGTGTGAAGGTTACCGATGAGCTTGGTGATCCTGCAAACTATACGCAGATTACCAATAAAGACGTTTCTATTACTGATCCGAAGAATACCGGTGAGCGTATTAAGCTCTCTGACCTTGGTCAACTTAAAGATCTCGATGGCGAACTCAATGCTCGTTCGGAATACACAAGCAACGAGACCGCTGTTGGCGCAATCAATGCTGAAGCAGCTATCCGCCGCGAGGAGGTTGCCCGTCTTGACGGCCGCATCAACGACGTCAACGACCGTGTAAATAAGGTAGGCGCAATGGCAGCAGCTATCGCTTCCCTGAAGAGCATTGGCTACGATCCGCAGGCTCCAAGTGAATTCAGCATCGGCCTCGGCCAATACAAGGGCGAAACTGGCGTGGCAATGGGCTTCTTCCACTATCCGAACAAGAACTTCATGATTAACGTAAGCCTGTCTACTGCCGGCGGCGAAACCATGGGCGGTATCGGTGCAACCTGGCGCTTCGGCCACAAATCCCCGCAAAAGCTTTTAGAAGAGCAACGCGAAGCTCAGGCTAAGAAGGAGCTGGCAGCAGCCGAAAAATATCAGGCAGCAGCTAAGCTTGCTAAGGAAGCGCAGGAGCGTGCTGAATATGCAGCAAAACTGGCGCGTCAGGCACAGGTGAGCGCAGATAATGCTAAGGCAGCAGCTGATGCAACCCAGGCTAAGCATTTTGGCTGATAAGCTGGCAGCAGGTGCAGTCATAGCAGGATAACAACTGGTTTTCCTATAAATCATCATACTCCGCCAAGCAATGCTCCCAACCGCTTGCTTGGCAGTTCATGAGGTTGGGTTCATCATACTGACCTTATGAACAAAAAGGCTGGATTTTGAGCGTTTGCTCAAATTCCAGCCTTAAAACTTGCAAAGCTGTGATTTGTGTGGTATATTAGATATAGAAAAGACAACCGCCCACAGAGGTGGGTTGCCGAGTTTAGTTAAGAAAAATCCGCTCCGAGCTCGCCAAAGTCAAGGGGCGGTTTTTCTATGTCCGTAACTTTTTTACTATTTGTTCTTAAAAATGAACGTAAGTAATGCTACGATAAAAATTCCAAAGGACATTAAATCCTGAAAGCTGAAATATACCATAGACATCACCTCCATTCGTATAGAATGAAGGCAATCACACCCCGTGAACCGGTTGTCAAAAACATTCTATCATAAAATTTCAACTAAAGCAATAAAATGTTTGCTTATAAAGAGCTTCATTAAAAAATTAAGACCTTGGCGTCAGTAAAAACTGACATCAAGGTCTTTTTGTTACGCTTTGCGTCTGAGCATATCGGCAATGCGCTTTTGGTTTTCCATCGCTGTCAACGCTCTTTCGTACAGCAGCATCTGCAGCTTGCTTTTGACAGGCTGCAAATTGGGCGAGCCTTCGATAGTGTAAACAACATTATCGTCCTTATCGGTGTACAGGCTTTTGAGCAGCGCATACTGCGTGCCATCGTTATTATACAAATAAATCTGCGTCATGCTGATTGCTGTTTTCAGCTCCGGCTTGGTGGCCTGCAGCTTAGGCAGCATTTCCTTATTGTAGCGCAGCTCGGCAGACAACAGCAAAAAAAGCTTGTCGCCTTGGCGCAATGCCTGCAAATTATCCTTATCAAGATATAAATCGCCAGCGCTGGTGCTGGTTATTTTTTCCATGTTAGCGTTTTTATCAGTGCCTGCGCCAGCGAAGGCTGTGCAAGTGCAGGCAAGCGCAAAAATCAGCGTCAGTAAAATAAGTAATTTTTTCATCATTAAGTCCCGCCTTTGTTTATAGTAGAAGAAGCTTTTCCTTTATCATACAATTTTTGGCGCAATAAGTAAAGCAGCAAATGTACTTGCTGTGCACGTCTCCAGGATACTGCTTTTTGAATAAATGCGCCAGAAAAATTCTTTTGTTAAAGTATTACAGGCAGCTTTGCCTTTAGCAGCATAAACTTTAAATTTACTTCAAGCTTTTACTCTGTTATACTATAATTGTACAAGCGTTGAGGAGGTGCAGTCATGCCATTGGAATATTATTTTATGCTGGCGGGCCTTGTCCTGCTGCTGATAGAATTTGTGGTGCCGGGCTTCGGAATTTTCGGTGTCAGCGGCATGGTGTGCCTGACAGTCGGTGGCTTTTACGTTTTGGGCGGCAATGCCTGGGCGGCGTTGGTGCTGTTGGCAGTGTATCTGTTTTTGGTACTGGTAATTACGCTGCTGTGCGTGTATCTGCCCAGAGAAAGCAAGTATAATCCCTTTGTGCTGTGGACACGTCAAAAAAACAGCGAGGGCTACACCGGCGGCAAAAACTGGAGCATGCTGGTGGGAAAAAGAGGCACAGCCTTGACCACGCTGCGTCCAGCAGGCACGATTCTGGTGGACGGCAAGCGTCTTGATGTGAGCAGTCAGGGAGATTATATCGAAAAGTCTGCGCCCGTGATTATTGTGCGGGTAGAGGGCAGCAAAATTTTTGTAGAACAGACGAAGGAGTGACATTATGGATTTATTATTCAGTATGGTTTTCGGCAGTGGCTTTGCAGTAATCATTGCTATTGCCGGTATTGCTATTTTTCTTAACTTTGTGCCGTTGGGCCTGTGGATTTCGGCCATTGCTGCCGGCGTTAATGTAGGCATCTTCAACCTCATCGGTATGCGCCTGCGCCGTGTGCCCGCGTCGCAGATTGTGCTGCCGCTGATTAAGGCGAATAAGGCAGGCCTTGATGTAAACGTCAACCAGCTGGAGGCGCATTATCTGGCAGGCGGTAACGTTGACCGCGTTATCGACGCTTTGATTGCTGCCCACAGAGCGCAGATTGAGCTGAGCTTTGAGCGTGGCTGTGCCATTGACCTTGCGGGACGCAACGTGCTGGAGGCTGTGCAGATGAGCGTTAACCCCGAGGTTATCGAAACTCCGGTAGTAAGCGCTGTTGCCAAGGACGGCATTGAGCTGAAGGTAAAGGCACGCGTAACCGTGCGCGCCAACATTGACCGCTTAGTAGGCGGTGCCGGCGAAGCAACGATTATTGCGCGTGTCGGCGAAGGCATTGTAACAAACGTAGGCTCCAGCGCCGACCACAGCAAGGTACTGGAAAACCCCGACTATATTTCCAAAACGGTTTTGGATAAAGGCTTGGATGCAGGCACTGCCTTTGAAATTCTTTCCATTGATATTGCGGACGTAGATGTAGGCCGTAACATCGGCGCTGCGCTGATGACCGACCAGGCGGAGGCAGATAAGCGCATTGCTCAGGCGCGCGCTGAGGAACGCCGTGCGATGGCTGTTGCCAAGGAGCAGGAAATGAAGGCCTATACGCAGGAAATGCAGGCGAAGGTTGTGGAAGCACAGGCTAAGGTGCCGACAGCGATGGCAGAAGCACTGGCCAACGGCCGCTTGGGCGTAATGGATTATTACCGCCTGAACAACATTCAGGCAGATACGCAGATGCGCCGCACGATTGCCGAGGTAAGCCCGGAGGGCGAGGAAAAGCCTGAGGGCGGCAAATAAGCGAGGTGCAGCTTATGGACGGTTTGTTTGACAGTGATTTAATCCCCCTGCTTTTTGTCCTCGTAATGCTGGCCAACGTATTTTTGGACAGGCGCAACCGCCGCCGCAGGCAGCAGGAGCTGCCGCCAGAGCAGCCGCAGGAAACGGCGGAGCCGACGCAGGCTAAGCCTAAGGATATTGCCGCCGAGTTTGAACGCCGTCTGAAAAAGACGACGGAAGAAGCACAGGCACGCAAGCCTCAAAGCAGCCGCGAAAGCGGCGTAGTGCATGACGGAACGCGTGTGCGCCATGATGACGACAGCAGAGTTCACCGCGATGGCGAAGCAATGCATGACCACACTGGCAGGATTCACCGCGAAAACGAAGACCTAGTGCATGACAGGGGCAATGTTTATTATGATCCCCGCGGTGATTATAGCTATGATGAAGCGAAGATGAACGCTGCTGCGGCAGCGTTTAATGCGCGCTACGCGCAGGCGCAGCCTGCAGCGAAAAAGCGCGTCAAGCTGAAGCATGCGGCGCTCGTCAACGGCATTATTATGGCAGAGGTATTAGGAAAACCGCGCGCTCTTAACCCCTACGAGGAGCGCTGATTTAAAGATTCTCGCACACAGTAAGGAGATGTTGGAGAATGCTGGAAAAGCTGGATTTGAGTAAAAAAGTGTCCAAGGAAGAATACAACAGGCAGATGGAAGTGCTGGGTGAACGCCTGGGAAAGGCTCAGCGCATGGCCCGCGACGCCAAAAGACCGATTATCATCGTGTTTGAGGGCTGGCGCGGTGCACGCCGCAGTGCGCTGATTAACGAAATGATGCAGCAGATGGATGCCCGCGGCTTTAATGTTTATTCCAGCGTGCGATTGCGCGGCGTAATTCAGGAGCAGCCGTTTTTCAGTGCCTTCTGGAAGCGCTTGCCGGCATTGGGACATATTGTCGTTTATCACCGTAGCTGGTATTATCTGAAAAACGCCAACGAGCTTGCGGATAAAGAGGATAACACCAAGTATCCTGCTGTTTCCTTTGAGCATATCAACAACTTTGAAAAAATGCTCACGGACGATAATTATCTTGTGCTTAAATTTTTCCTGCATCTGTCACCGGAGCAGCAAAAGAAAAATATCGCCAAGAATGCCAAAACACTGGGCAAGGCGTGGCGTGACCTGAATCCGGCTCTTGATGAAAGCGAAGATTACGATAAATTTTTGCCGCATTACGAAAAAATGCTGGAGGCCACCGATACGGTAAACGCTCCCTGGCATCTGATTGCCGACGATGATCCGCGCAGCGCGCGTCTGGAGGTTTTCACCAAGATTGCCGATGCTATCGAAAAGGCTGTGCAGATGCCTGTCGAGCCTGCTGCCGACAAGCGCACCGCGGCAACCTACGATGTGCTGAGCACGATTGATGCCAACAAGGAGCTTACCAAGGAAGAATATAAGGAAAAGCTGGATAAGTACCAGAAAAAGCTGACACAGCTGCAGATTGAAATGTTCAAGGCGCAGATTCCGGTAGTTATCGGCTTTGAGGGTTGGGATGCCGCAGGCAAGGGCGGTGCTATCCGCAGACTGACGGCGGCATTGGACCCGTTGGGCTTCCATGTGCACCCGATTGCGGCGCCGAACGTGGTTGAAAAGCAGTTCCATTATCAGTGGCGCTTTTGGACCAGACTGCCGCAGCCGGGCACTATAGCAATTTTTGACCGCACCTGGTACGGCCGTGTCATGGTAGAGCGTATCGAAGGCTTTGCCAAACCGCAGGAATGGCAGCGTGCCTACGATGAAATCAAGGATATGGAGGCGCAGTGGAGCGAGCACGGTATCGCCATCGCCAAATTCTGGCTGCAGATTGACAAGGATGAGCAGCTGCGACGCTTCAATGACCGTCAGAATGACCCCAACAAGCAGTGGAAAATTACGGACGAGGACTGGCGTAACCGTGATAAATGGGATGCCTGCGAAGCGGCAGTCAACGAAATGCTGGTGCGCACCGATACCTCGTATGCACCGTGGACTGTGGTCGAGGGCAACAATAAATATTATGCCCGCTTAAAGGTTTTGAAAACAGTTATCGATTTGTTTGAACGTAAGCTGGCAGAAAAAAATCAGTAAAATACAAGAGGATATCAGCGTAATTTTGCGCTGATATTTTCTTAATACATTATAGATACTCGGAGAGGAAATGCTTTGTCCTGGATAATCAAAAACTACATTAAAGAAACAAGAGAAAATGAAACTGGCGCGCAGGTGTATCCGCCGGGCTTACGCCATCCGGTAGCGTTTATTTACCCCAACGTCTACCATCTGGGCATGTCGAACCTGGGAATGCACATTTTGTATCAGATGATTAACGAGCGCGGTGACAGTGCCTGCGAGCGCTTCTTTTTGCCGGATAAACGATTGCAGCAGGAGCATATCAAAAGCAAAACACCGCTGCTGAGCTTGGAAAACCAGCGTCCTCTGGCAGATTTTGATGTTATCTTCGTCATGCTGTCCTTTGAAATGGACTATGATAATCTGCTGACGGTGCTGGATTTGGGCAATATCCGCTTGCGGGCGGCGGAGCGCAATCAGCGCGAGCCTTTGGTGATTATCGGCGGTCCCTGTGCTACCTTTAATCCCGAGCCGTTGGCTGCTGTGGCTGACGCCTTTGTTATCGGCGAGGGCGAGGAAACAGTGCAGCATGTGCTGGATACTATCTACCGGGAGGAAAGCAAGCAAGAGCGTTTGACGGCGCTGGCGCAGGTGCCGGGCGTTTATGTTCCCAGCCTTTATACGGCGCAGTACGATGATGAGGGCGAGTTTACCGCCCTGCTGCCGCAGGAAGGTGCGCCTGCGAAGGTAGCGCGCCAGTGGGCGCGTGATATCGACGCTTATCCGCACACCTCTGCTATCGTGACGAGCGGAACGGAATTTGAGGATATGTTTATCGTCGAGGTGGCGCGTGGCTGCGGCCGTCACTGCCGCTTCTGCATGGCAGGCTACTGCTTCCGCAAGCCGCGTCCGCGTAAGCTGGAAAATATTCTGGCAGATATCGCCAAGCGTCCCGAGCGCACGAAAAAGGTGGGCCTGATGGGCGCTGCCGTTTCCGACCATCCGCAGATGGCGGAGCTGACGGAATACTTAGTAGAGCATAAGATACCGTTTTCCGTGGCCAGCATGCGTGCTGATATGCTTACGGAGCAGATTGCGCATGCGTTGGCACAGAGCGGACAGCGCACGATGACCGTAGCGCCGGAGGCAGGCAGTGAGCGGATGCGCGCTGCGATTAACAAGGGCATTACGGAGGAGCACGTTTATAATTCTATCGAATTGGCGGCTGCTGCCGGTATGCGCAACATTAAGCTGTATTATATGATCGGTCTGCCGGGAGAAGAGGACGAGGATATCGTCGAAACGGTGGAGATGATTAAACGCGTGCGTGCCAAGATGGATGCTGTGGGAAACAAGGGCGAGCTGGTTATTTCGGTCAACGGCTTTGTGCCTAAGCCCTTTACGCCGTACCAGTGGGCACCGCTGTGCAATGTGCGCACGCTAAAGAAGCGCTTCAAGATTTTGGGCGACGGTCTGAAGAAGGAAAAGCGCATCAAGCTGATTACCGAATCGCTGAAGGAAACCGTGGTGCAGTCCGTGCTGGCGCGCGGCAGCAGACGTATCGGCGAAGCGCTGCTGAAGGCGCATGTGGAAGGCCGCAGCCTGAAGCAGGTGCTGAAGGAAGAAGGCCTGGATGCCGAGGAGCTGGCGGAGCGCGAGCTGCAGGTAGGCCAGCCGCTGCCGTGGCAGCATCTTGATATGGGCGTGACGCAGGAATATCTTGCGGCCGAGCTGCAGCGCAGTGAAAGCGGTAAGTTTACGCCGATGTGCTTTGACGGCTGCCGTCGTTGCGGTGTCTGCCGGGAGTAAGGCTTAGGCAGTGAAATGACTGCTGCCAATAAAAAATTAAGCATCCCTACACTTTTTGCAGGAAAAGTGTGGGGATGCTTTTGCTTTTTTACGCTATAATGATGCTGAGGAACACAGCTTTTGCTGCTTCGGAAGCGGTAACACCCCTTCCGTCTGCTCGCCGGTGCTCGCAGCCACCTCCCCTTACAGGGGAGATATATTCGTTCCGCAATCAATGGAGGGATATACAAAAGAAATTATTTTTGGGCATGACCTTGGGAATGGCTTGCCTGCAAAAATTTATCCCTGAAATGCAAAAAACCTGCTCTTTTCAGAGCAGGTCAGCTTGTAAGAATTAAGCCATAGCGTTGATTCTCTTTGCAAGTCTGGATTTTTTGCGAGCTGCAGCATTCTTATGGATAATGCCTTTGCGAGCTGCTTTATCGAGCAAACCGGAAGCAGTAGCCATAGTAGCTTGAGCGTCTTCTTTAGCGCCGGTTTTAGTCAGAGCCTCTACTTTGCGGGAAGCATTGCGGAGAGCTGCTTTAATCGGAGCGTTTTTAGCACGACGTTCTGCGTCGGTCTTTACACTGCGGATGGAAGATTTAATGTTCGGCAACGAATTTCACCTCCTGAATTTTCTTGTACTGCATTATTCTACCACGAATGCGAGCATTATGCAAGAGAAAATCACAAATATGCCTGACTGTTCCTGTAAAAAATATTTTGCGGACGCTTGACCTGGAGCTGACTCTAAATGCTAAAATATAAGCAGAAAGCAAGAAAGGTATCTTGGCAGGAGGTAATCAGAATGAAAATAAACGAAGTAAGCAAAATTTATGACATTACTGCGGACACGCTGCGTTATTATGAGCGCATCTGCTTGATTCCAACTGTGAACCGCAATGAAAGCGGTATTCGCGACTACACTGAAACAGACTGCAACTGGGTAAACTTTGCCAAATGTATGCGCACAGCAGGCATTTCGGTAGAAAGCCTGATTGAATATGTGGCGCTGTTTCAGCAGGGCGACAAAACAAGGGCGGCACGCAAGGAAATTTTAATCGAGGAGCGTGCCAAGCTGCTCGAGCGCATGGCGCAGATGCAGGAAACGCTCGATAAGCTGAATTATAAAATTGACAATTATTACAAGTGCGTTGAATTTGAGGACACTAAACTGAAATAAAACGCAGCATGAGGAGAGATGGCGCCGAGCTGTCTCTCTTTTTAGTTTACAGGCTTTGCCGTATAATGGTATAATAATTAGTACTAATAAAACAGGCTCAAGCCAATATTGGCCTGAAATAATACATTTTAATGAAGGAGCAGGAAGAGTATTTTATGATTGAACAAAATCACATTCGCAACTTTTCTATTATCGCCCATATAGATCATGGTAAGTCTACCCTGGCGGACAGATTGATTGAATATACAGGAACGCTGAGCAAGCGTGAGATGGAGGAGCAGATTCTCGATTCCATGGATTTGGAGCGTGAACGCGGCATCACCATCAAGGCGCAGGCTGTGCGCAGCATTTACAAGGCGCGCAACGGCGAGGAGTATATGCTGAACTTTATCGATACCCCGGGCCACGTAGACTTTACCTACGAGGTTTCGCGTGCATTGGCAGCGTGCGAGGGCGCACTGCTGGTTATTGACGCTACCCAGGGCATTGAAGCGCAGACTTTGGCTAATGTGTATCTGGCGCTGGATAACGATCTGGAGATTATCCCGGTTATCAATAAGATTGATTTGCCGAGTGCTGACCCGGAGCATGTTAAAAGGGAAATCGAGGACGTTATCGGTATTGATGCTTCCGACGCAGTTCTGTGCAGTGCCAAGACAGGCATTGGCATTGAGGACGTGCTGGAAGCAATCGTAGCGCGCGTGCCGGCGCCGCAGGGCGATGCGGAAGCACCGCTGAAGGCATTGGTATTTGACTCCAAATTTGACGCTTACAAGGGCGTAGTTTTATATATACGCATTATGCAGGGCCGTCTGCGCAAGGGCATGAAGATTCGCATGATGGCAACCGATGCGGAATTTGATGTTACCGAGGTTGGTTACTTCAAGCCCGGCATTGTCAATGTTGATGAGCTGGAGGAGGGCCAGGTAGGCTTCTTTGCTGCCAGCATCAAAAATGTTAAGGATGCACGCGTAGGCGATACCGTAACCGATGCCGATAATCCTGCCGAAAAAGCGTTGCCCGGTTACCGCAAGGCTACACCGATGGTATACTGCGGTTTGTATCCGGTAGAGAATTCCGATTACGATAACCTGCGTGATGCTTTGGAAAAGCTACAGCTGAACGATGCTTCTCTGGTATTTGAGCCGGAGACATCTACCGCGCTGGGCTTTGGCTTCCGCTGCGGCTTTTTGGGCCTGCTGCATATGGATGTTATCAAGGAGCGCCTGGAGCGTGAATATAATCTGAGCCTGATTACTACCGCACCGAACGTTATTTATGAGGTGTTCCGCACCAATGGCGACGTTGAAATGGTAGATAACCCGTCTCTGTTCCCGGACCCGACTGTTATCGACCATGTTGAGGAGCCCTTCGTTAATGCAACCATCATTGTGCCGAAGGATTATGTAGGCGCTGTTATGGAGCTGAGCCAGGAAAAACGCGGTGAATACGATAACATGACCTATCTTGATGATACCCGCGTAATGATTCACTACGCATTACCGCTGAGTGAGATTATCTTTGACTATTTTGACCGTCTGAAATCCGCTACCCGCGGTTATGCTTCTTTGGACTACGAGCTTTCCGGTTATCGTTATTCCGATCTGGTAAAGGTAGATATCCTGTTGAACGGCGAGCCTGTCGATGCGCTTTCTGCGATTGTGCATAAGGAATTTGCTACTGTACGCGGCCGTCAGCTGGTTGAAAAGCTGCGCAGCCTGATTCCGCGTCAAATGTTTGAAATTCCGGTACAGGCAGCAATCGGCAACAAGGTTATTGCCCGCGAAAACGTCCGCGCTATGCGTAAGGATGTACTGGCGAAATGCTACGGCGGCGATATCAGCCGTAAGCGTAAGCTGTTGGAAAAACAGAAGGAAGGTAAAAAGCGCATGAAGCAGGTTGGCAGTGTAGAGCTGCCGCAGGAGGCATTCATGGCGATTCTGAAAATGGACTAAGGCTTAGCGCTTAGTCGATAGTGTCTGATAGATAGGAGCAATGCAATTATGATGATACAACTGCAAGGCTTGCTTTCGACAATCACATTTTTGGATGTTATAGATATTGTCGTCGTTGCCTATTTTCTTTACCGTTTGTTCCTGATGCTGAAAAATACCCGTGCCGCAACATTGGGCAAGGGCCTCATGGTGCTGATAGGCTTCACGCTTATCTGCCGTTGGCTGAACCTGCATGTTATCAGCTGGCTGCTGGAAAAGAGCATGACGGTGATTATGGTCGCCCTGCCTGTTGTCTTTCAGCCGGAGCTGCGCCGTGCTCTGGAGCAAATCGGCCGCGGCAAGCTGTTTCATAAGGGCAGCGAGCTGGACGAGCAGGAGCTGGAGGAAATGCTGGATTCCGTTGCTCATGCCACTAAGGTGATGAGCAAAAACAAGGTAGGTGCGCTGATGGTTTTCGAACGTGCTACCGGTTTGGCAGAGCGTATCGAAACCGGTGTGCCGATTGACGGTCTGGTGAGCTCTGGACTGCTGCAGAACATTTTTGTTAAGGATACACCGCTGCATGACGGCGCTGTCGTTATCCGCGGCAATCGCGTTGTTGCTGCCTGCTGCCTGCTGCCGCTTACGGAAAACCGTAATCTGAGCCAGGAGCTTGGTACCCGCCATCGTGCCGCTATCGGTATGTCCGAGCAGTCCGATGCGATGATTCTTGTTGTCAGCGAGGAAACCGGTACGATTTCCATTGCCCGCAACGGCGAGCTGATGCGTTATCTGACGGTGGATGATGTGAAGGAAATTTTGCGCACGGCAATTTTCCGTCCGCATGCAGCAGTTAAGAATTCTTTGGTTGATAAAATCAAGAGCTTGTGGGGCGGTGAGAAAAAATGAGATTTTTGCAAAGGCTGGCGCGTAAGGAAAACCTGCTGGCACGAATTATCTGCCTGCTCATGGCCTGTGGGCTGTGGGTATATGTAATGACCGACCAGAACCCAATAATCGAGCGTAATATCGAGGTGCGCCTGCAGCAGAGAAATCTGCCGC
>ENA-ORMN01000265-ORMN01000265.1-human-gut-metagenome-genome-assembly--contig:-NODE-265-length-65960-cov-17.055975_pt1 | contig 65960 bp, 48 predicted proteins | sample MGYA00242102_ERZ508993 | MGnify/ENA primary metagenome ERZ508993 (study PRJEB26280, sample SAMEA2338770) | human gut metagenome | biome: human gut; feature: human-associated habitat; material: faeces...
GCACCCGCCGCTACCACCCCGGCTATGAGTGCAAGTGGGCGACCAATACCGTGGTACATATCCTTGAAAACAGGGAGTACACGGGCTGTCTGGTAAACTTCAAGACGGAGAAGCCGTCCTACAAGACCAAGCACAGCGTAGAGAACCCCATTGAGAAACAGGCGATTTTCGAGAACCACCATGAGCCTATCATTGACACCCAGATGTGGGAGCGTGTGCAGGAGTTACGCAAGCAGCGCAAACGCCCGAACCGCTATGATGAAGTGGGCTTATTCTCCGGCATACTCTTTTGTGCCGACTGCGGCAGCGTCCTTTACCAGCAGCGTTACCAGAACGCCACCCGCAAGCAGGATTGTTATATCTGCGGGAGCTACAAGAAGCGTACCCGTGACTGTACGGCGCACTTTATCCGCACCGACCTGTTGACCGCCGGAGTGACCGACAATCTGCGGAAAGTCACCAGCTATGCAGCGAAGCACGAAGCCCGGTTTATGAAGCTGCTGATCGAGCAGAACGAGGACGGGGGCAAGCGCAGGAACGCCGCAAGGAAAAAGGAGCTGGAAGCCGCCGAGAAGCGTATCAGCGAGTTATCCGCTATCTTCAAGCGGCTGTATGAGGACAGCGTGACCGGGCGCATTTCAGACGAGCGTTTCACGGAGCTGTCGGCAGACTATGAAGCCGAGCAGAAAGAACTGAAAGAGAGAGCCGCCGCTATCCGGGCAGAGCTTTCCAAAGCGCAGGAAGCCACGGTAAACGCAGAAAAGTTTATGAATGTTGTCCGCAAGTACACCAGCTTTGAAGAACTTACCCCTACCCTTTTGCGTGAGTTTGTGGAGAAAATCGTTGTGCATGAGTGCAGCTATGACGAGAACGGCACACGCAGACAGGACATTGATATTTATTACTCTTTCGTTGGCAAGGTAGACCTGCCCGAATGACCGCCCGACCTATCCGGCGCAATGCGCAAACGCCGGATAGGAACGGCAAAATTTTTTACACTTCTACTACTTCTTTATCACACATCAGCAAATTATCCGGGCGCGAAATCATTTATGCGTTTTTATGGACTCTTGTCATAACATCAGTGCCGCCGAGGACATTGAAATGCTTGATATGGACGAGCGGCTGAGACAGGTCGTTGTTCGCGGGCATCTTGTTGTCGATGCCGCCGAGCAGGCTCGCGCCGTCCGAGCACTCAACTCTGACATTCTCGGGCAGATAGATATCGACTCCGCCGAGAATCGAGGTGACGCTTATGGTTATCTCTTCGTTTATCTGCGCCTCGCTCAGATCAACTTCAAGACCGCCGAGGATAGCGAAGCAGTGAGCACCGAGCAGGTTGCCGGTCGTGTTCTTATAAACGCCGCCCGAGCAAACCGCTGTATAAGTGGGCTTGCTCTCCTGCGAAATGGGTCCGCTGTTGTCATCGAGATGCTTTTTAAGCTTCTTTGTTTTGACAGTGCTGAATATCAGCCAGAAGCCGACCGTGACAAGCGCGATAGCGATAGCGAAATGGTTCATGCGCTCTGCGGGTACCCACTGGGGGTTGCACTTGATCAGCAGCCACACGCCGACCGCGAAAGCCGCGACATTGAGCAGGTCAAGACCCGAGGCTATCATGCTGCCGATAGCGGGAACAATAATAAACACAGTCCACCAGCCGCTCAACTCGCTAATCTCCCAGAAGCCGAACGCGGAGCCGAGGAATATGATTCCCGCGGCAACGACCGCTATTCCGAAAAACATCTTACTCAGATTCTTTCTCATTTCCGTCTGCCTCCTCATTGTTCTGAGCGTCGGACTGCTCCGACACTTCAGCAGGTTTGCTGTCATCACTCTGTGCACTGAGCGGATCAAGAGTGCCGCCGTGCATTATCGTCTCAAACTCCTCGCCGCTTATCTTCTCGCGCTCAATAAGCGCGCCTGCGACTGCGTGGAGCCTATCGATATGCTCTTTGAGGATATCCTCGGTTCTGCCGTAAGCCGTGGTGATGATGCGGTTGATTTCCTCATCGATCTCTGCGGCGGTCTCCTCGGAGTAGTTCTTCAGATGCGAATAATCTCTGCCGAGGAACACTTCGTCGTTGCCCGAGCCGAAGGTTATCGGACCGAGCTTCTCGCTCATGCCGTACTTCGTGACCATCTTGCGTGCGATATCCGTAGCGCGCTCGATATCATTCGACGCACCGGTCGAGACATCGCCGATTATCAGCGCTTCGGCAACTCTGCCGCCGAGCAGGCTGACGAGGTTATCGAGCATCTCGTTCTTTGAATGATAGCTCTTATCCTCGGTCGGGAGATACATTGTGTATCCGCCCATCTGACCTCTCGGGACAATAGAGACCTGGTGAACCGGGTCGTTATACTCGAGATAATAGGCGGAGACTGCATGGCCTGCCTCGTGATAGGCGGTCAGGCGCTTCTCCTTGTCGGTCATCTTATGGCTCTTCTTCTCGGTGCCCGCGACGACCTTTATCATCGCCTCTTCTATCTCGGTCATGGTGATGGCTTTTTTATCGCGGCGCGCGGCGAGAAGAGCCGCTTCGTTGAGCAGATTCTCGAGGTCTGCGCCGGTAAAGCCGATAGTTGTTTTTGCAATAGTGGCAAGATCGACATCGGGGCCGAGGGGCTTGCCCTTGGCGTGGACTTTGAGGATAGCCTCGCGTCCTTTGAGGTCGGGATAGCCGACTGTTACCTGGCGGTCAAATCTGCCGGGACGCAGAAGCGCGGGGTCGAGGATATCGGGGCGGTTAGTCGCCGCGATGATTATAACGCCCTCGTTTGCACCGAAGCCGTCCATCTCGACGAGCAGCTGGTTCAAAGTCTGCTCGCGCTCGTCATGTCCGCCGCCCATGCCTGCGCCTCTGTGGCGTCCGACGGCGTCTATCTCATCGATAAAGATTATCGAGGGTGAATTTTTCTTTGCTTCATTGAAAAGGTCGCGCACACGGGAAGCGCCGACACCGACATACATCTCGACGAAATCCGAGCCGGAAATCGAGAAGAAAGGCACGTTAGCTTCGCCCGCGACAGCCCTTGCAAGCAATGTTTTACCTGTACCGGGAGGGCCGACGAGCAGAACGCCGCGTGGTATTCTCGCGCCGAGCTTGTTGAAATGTGAGGGGTCTTTGAGGAAATCGACTATCTCGCTGAGCTCCTCTTTCTCTTCGTCAGCGCCCGCGACATCGTCAAACGTCGTCTTGCGGCTCTCGTCCTTTGCACGCTTGACGCGTGCCTTGCCGAACGAAAGAGTGCGGTTGTTCTCGTTGTTCATGGCGTTGTTCATCTTGCGGAACATATAGAACAGAAGTACGCCGAGAATGACGAGCATGAGAAGCGTCGGGACGATATTGAGAAGCAGTGCGCCGGTCGAGCCGGTCTCATACTGCGCCTTTATCGGGGCGTCCGGATGCGCTCTGTTATATGCGATAACGCCGTTGTGTATGTCCTCCTGGAACATACTGACGTTCGGGACGGTGTAGGTATACACCTTGTTGTCGCCCTTGAGCTTGAACTCAAGCGCGCCGCTCGACATATTCAGATCGTATTCCGTGACCTTCTTGTCGTCGAAATACTGCACGACCTGATAATACTCAAGCTTTTCCTTCTTCTGCTGCCTTGCATAGAGGGAAACACCGGAGATTATAAGGACGGGTATAAGAATATACGGTATCCATGCCAGCGCTTTTCTTGCGCCGCTGTTGGTGTCTTTCTTGTTATTTTTCAAACGTCAAATCACTCCTATGACTGCCGAAGTTTTCTTGAATGAGCTGCTCTTACTTCTCATAGACCGAACGGCTGAGCACGCCGAGGAAAGGCACGTTGCGGTACTTCTCGGCATAGTCGAGACCGTAGCCGACAACGAACTCGTCGGGCACTTCCGTTCCCGCATAGTCCGCCTTGAGATCCTTTATCATGCGGCGCTCGGGTTTATCGAGGAAGGTGCATATCTTTATGCTCGCGGGTCTGCGCGCTCTGAGCATCTCGGATATGTAATGGAGGGTCTTGCCGGAATCGAGGATATCCTCGACCAGAAGAAGATCGTAGCCCTCTATAGGTCTGTCAAGGTCTTTAATTATCTTGACTTCGCCGGAGCTTTCGGTTCCCGAGCCGTAGCTCGAAACCGCCATAAAGTCTATCTCACAGGGTATCGTTATCGCTCTCATGAGATCCGCCATGAAAACGACCGAGCCTTTAAGGACGCTTACCATGAGCAGCTTTTTGTCCTTGTAGTCCTCGCTTATCTGCCTGCCGAGGCGGGAGACTATCTCATGTATCTGCTCTTCGCTGAGCAATACTCTCTCTATATCCTCTATCATTGCTTTTCCCTCCGTATTATAAGCACATTTTCAGTGTTTTTTCCGACGCGGCATCGTCTGTCCGCGCCGAATCCCTCAACCCACAGCACCCCCGACTCGTCGCGCAGCACTGCGACATCGCAGCGGCTCTCCGGCGGGACATGTGCCTCATTGAAAAGTTTTTTCAGGCTTTTTGTGCATCCGCGCTTTGCAAGGGTCAGTTTATCACCCGCGCGGCGGCTCCCAACTTGAACTTTTCCATTTATTCTATCACAATCAATGCAATAATCCAACATATCTTTGTGAATTTTTTGTGTATCCAAGAAAACTTTTTTGTTAACCCGACAAATTGAAACGCGCCCGTTATGGCATACGGAACCATTTATGCACTCGGGTTCGACATCTTCGGACCACTCTTCGCTCATCTTCGCTGGAGTTTTGAAGCGAATAATATCGCCGTTTGAAACAGCAAAAATATCGGGCGACAGCTGAATTTTCCCATCGCCTTGGAGAATATTTTCAACTGCATTTACGGTCCTGAAATCCGCCGACTTCGGGCATACATTTTTAATAGCGCCGAGCAGAGCGCGGCGGCGTATCGCCGGATGAGCCGAAAGCAGGGCTTCGCATGAGAAACCGCCGTCCTTTTTAGCGGACGCCAGAAACGACTTCGTTTCGCACTCAAGAAAATCCTCATCAAGTGCTGCATTCTGAGAAAAATGCGAGGCGTTATCTTCAAAAGCGGAGTTTATCTCCTTGAGCGCCGGGACTGCGATATGGCGAATTTTATTGCGGCTGTAATCGAGAGTCAGATTGGTGCTGTCCATCACGAAATCGAGAGAATTTTCGCGGCAGAACACTTCTATATCCTCTCTCGTGCAGAATATCAGCGGTCTTATAATATTCCCGCGAACGGGCGGTATGCCGCACAGACCTTTCAGCGACGAGCCGCGTGCGAGGTTAAAGAGCATCGTTTCGGCGTTGTCGCTCGCGGTATGGGCGGTTGCGATCTTCGCGTTTTTGTCTATCGATTCAAAAAACTCATAGCGCACTCTGCGCCCGCACTCTTCGCAGGTCTCCCCGCTCTGTTTTGCAAGTGTTGCGACATCGGCATGCAGGACTTCAAAGCGAAGAGAGTTCTTTTCGCAGAAGGAGCGCACATATTCCTCGTCGCGCCGCGCCTCCTCACCGCGCAGCCCGTGGTTGACATGGGCGACGGTCAGAGACAGCGAATACCGCTCGCTTATTTTCATAAGAAAGAGCAGCATTGCCATTGAATCGGCACCGCCCGAGACCGCGGCTATGACCGCAGCTCCCGGGCTGAGCATATTATATTTTTCCACGGCGCTGAGCGCTTTATCAAGCATTCTGAATCTTCTCCACGCCCATGAACAGAGTGTGATCCGCATCCCAGATGAAATCGACGGTCTTTGTCGGACCGTGTCTGTTCTTGGCAACAATGACCTCGACCTCGTTGGCAACGGGCGCGGTGGGCGCGGGCTCATCGTCGCCGTCCGGGTCGTCTTTTTCGTTCTTGTAATATTCCTCGCGGTAGAGCATGAGGACTATATCCGCATCCTGCTCGATAGAGCCCGATTCACGCAGATCGGACAGCTGAGGACGGTGGGATTTTCCTCTGCCCTCGGTGCCTCTGGAGAGCTGGGCGCAGCAGATGACGGGGATATTCAGATCCTTCGCCATGAGCTTGAGGCTTCGGGTTATCTCAGTAACCTCCTGCACGCGGTTTTCGACCTTTGTGCCGGAGCGAATAAGTCCGAGGTAATCTATAATAATACAATCGACATTCTTGAGTCTGCGTGCACGCGCTTTCATCTCAGCGACGGTTATCGTGCTCGTATCGTCAAAATACAGCTCGCAGTCGTTGAGCGAAGCGGTAGCAAGTCCGAGACGGGTCCAGTCATCGGTATCGAGCTGGCCGGTTCTCATCTTTGTGCTGAGCACGCGCGCTTCGGTGGAGAGCACTCTCTGCGCGAGCTGCTCTTTCGTCATTTCGAGCGAGAAGAAGAGTATCTTTTTCTTCGCTTTAACAGCGACATTCCTCGCGAGGTTAAGAGCGAAGCTCGTTTTACCCATTGCAGGGCGCGCGCCGATAAGTATAAGGTCGGATTTGTTGAGTCCGGCGATAACATCGTCAAGATCCCTGTAGCCCGTTGAGATTCCCTTGAACGCTTCCGCGCCCTCGGAGCTCAATTTTTGCAGGGTATCATAGACCTGATTGACTATTATATCGCTGAGCTTCGACGGGCCTGTGCTCGTCTTGCCCTGACGGATATCGTATATCCTCTGCTCCGCCGCGTCGAGGAGCATATCCGCGCTATCGGTCTGGGCGACGGCGTTGTCGATAGTCTCCTGCGAGACGGTGATGAGGGTGCGCATGAAATATTTTTCGCGCACTATCTTGGCATATGACTCGACATTTGAAGTGGTCGGCACGCTCTGAGCGAGTTGGAACAGATAGTTCTTGCCTGCCGCCTCGTCATATGTTCCGTTATTCTTGAGAGTTTCGAGAATAATGAGCGGATCGATCTTGTTGCCGAGCGCATCGAGACTCACCATGACGGAGAAAATCTCTTTGTGCTGCGGGAGATAGAAATACTCCGGGCGAAGATAGATCAGCACCTGCGGCATACAGTTCGGATCCATCAGCACGCATCCGAGCACCGCCTGCTCCGCCTCAAGGCTGAAGGGCATCTGATACCCCTCGGGCAGGGTTAGGTTATTCACATCCACTTTTGTTAGATCCTCCGGTTTTCAGCAATTATTCCTCGCCCACGCTGACATAGACGGTTGCGTTGACGCCGTTATATACCTTCACTTCGGCGCTGAATGTGCCGAAAGACTTGATATCCTCCATGGACACCTTTCTCTTATCGACCGAGACGCCGAACTGGCGGCTTATCGACTCGGCGACTTCCTTTGCGGTGACGGAGCCGAAGATTTTTCCGCCCTGACCCGCTTTGGCGGTGAGTTTGACGGTCTTGCCGTTTATCTTCGCGGCAACTTCCTTGGCGTTCTTGAGCTCGGTTTCGAGCCTGTACTTCTCCGCAGACTCGCGGTTTTTCAGCTCGTTCATCGCCTGAGCGTTTGCTTCAACGGCGAGCTTTCTCGGGAAGAGGAAGTTTCTCGCGTAGCCGTCGGAAGCGTTGACGAGCTCGCCCTTCTTGCCGAGGCTTTTTACATCCTGAGTGAGAATAACTTTCATTTATATCAATTCCTTTCGGGTTATTTACGGGTGTGATTATGCGGCATATTGCGATAGGGTTTGCGAAATTTTGTGCAAACTTCGCGGGCGGATGATATCCGCCCCTACTGTATAATTTATTGCTTTGAGCTAAGTGAGGGCAATCCCTCAGTCACTTCGTGACAGCTCCCTTTACACAAGGGAGCCGGGCAGGGGGGGGCAAATCCGCTGAAGTTTTATATCAGCCATCGTCGATATCGGACGGCAACAAGGACTGCCCCTACAGTCGATTGGAGTTGGCTTGTGCGAAAATTTTGTGCCGCTCAGGCGGCATCGGTGCGTCGGGTCGCCGCACCCTACAAGCCGCACGCCGATAAATTCGCGTTAATTTAAGGAATATCACGAAATCGGGCTTTGCTCTTCGCCGTCGGTGCGGGGGTATTTGGCGTCGATTGCTTCGCAGAGCTTCGACTTTGCCTCCTCCATATTCACGCCGGTGAGCTGAGCCGCCGCCATGGTGCGGTGGCCGCCGCCACCGAGATATTCCATGATTATCTGGACATTCAGATCGCCGTAGGAACGCGCCGAGATATTGACGCTGTCCTTTCCGCTGTCGAAAATAACAAACGAGGCTTTTACGCCGCTGACTTCAAGCAGTTCGTCCGCCGCCTGGGCGCTGAGCAGTCTCGCGTTCTCCATGCCGGGTGCGGTGCAGGCTATGGCACAGCCCCTGTAGATATGCGCGGCGGAGATTATCTCGCTGCGCTTGCGGTTGCTCTCGATCGAATTCGAGAACAGGCGCTTTACCGCGACGGTATCTGCACCCTTGCCCTTGAGGAAAGCCGCTGCTTCAAAGGTGCGCACACCTGTTGAGAGGACGAACTCCTTTGTGTCGAGCATTATGCCCGCGAGCATCGCCTGAGCCTCAACGGGAGACAGCGTCGGCGCGGGGGTTATATAGCGCATGAGCTCCGTGACCATTTCGCAGGTCGACGAGGCGTTGGGGTCATGGAAGAAAATGAGCGCGTCTTTGATATGATCGACCGATTTTCTGTGATGGTCGATAACGACCGTGGCGGACGCCTTTTCATAGAGAGTCGGGAAATCGACAAAGCTGCTCTTGTGGGTATCGACAACGACGAGCAGGGTCTTTCTCGTCATGAGCGCGAGGGCTTCATTGACATCAATTATCTTGCCGTCCCAGCCGTCAGCTCGGAGCATATCGACAGCGGTGCCGGCAAAGCTACGGTTTTCATCGAGGGCAATATACGCGTCGATGCCGAGGGCGCGGGTTATCGACGACACGCCGACTGCCGCGCCGAAAGCGTCCATATCCGGGAACGAATGACCCATTATCATAACGCGGTCGCTCGCGCTGATAAGACTCGAAAGAGACGAAGCCGCGACGCGGGTCTGGAATTTTGTGACCTTTTCGACGCTCTTGGAAACGCCGCCGAAGAACTCATACTCGTCCTTCGTCTTGACCGCCGCCTGATCTCCGCCGCGTCCGAGCGCCATATCGAGCGCCTGCTCTGCGGACTTTTCGCAATCGGTTATGGCGACTCCCGTGCCGACACCTATCGAGAGGGTCAGACCGAGCACTCTTTCTTTATATTTATATTCGCGTATCTTGTCGAGAACGCTGAAACGGTCGGCGCGCATCTTCTCGAGCACATCGCTCTGGGCGATTATCATGAACCGCTCCTCGGAGATTTTGCGCATGATGCAGTCATACTGCCCTGTCCAGTTCTCTATCACCTCTTCGACTCCGCCGCGTATCGCCGCGCGCTCGCTGTCCCTGTAGTCCGCCTTGATATCCGCGATATCGTCGGTCTGCAGAAGCATTATGATGGGTCTGTTCTTTATGTAAGCGAGCTGAGCGCGCTTCATCTCGCTTACATCGGTGAAATAGAAAACATATTCTTTCCCGCCCTTGAACTCGAACGAGGACGGGGTGACTATATAATAGGAATCTTTGATTTTGACTATGGCTGCGCCGTTCGACTCCGCCTGCTCGGGATCGCAGCCGCCGATAAACGGCTGGGCGAGCTTGCGGTCGATGACCGACTCATCCATAAAAGTATGGAAAAAGCTTCTGTTGAAAAGCTCGATTATCCCGTCGCCATCACAAACGAGCATAGGCATGGGAAAATCGTTGACGGAACCGGCGTCGGTCGCGTCGAGGCTGTGCGACGCCATGTCCCTTAGCTGGCGTTCACGGTTGCGGATGTTAAAGAACTTGACTATCTTATAGACCGAAAACGCGATGAGAAGGACACTACCCACAAGCGCCGCCCACCCGCTGTAGCGGACAGCGACAACAACAATGAACGCAGCCGCCGCAACAAAGGCAGCTATTTCCACTGCGAGCTCTCGCAGGAAATCCTTAAAGCTCATTCATCAGACCTCCATAATAACGGGAAGAATCATCGGGCTGCGCTTGGTGCGCTCATACATCAGGTGAGATATCTCGTCCCTGAGGCTTGCCTTGATGCTGTTCCAATCGAAATATCCGCCGTCCGTCTGGGCTTCGATAGCCTCAACGGCGACTTCACGCGCGGCGTTTATCAGCTCCTCGGACTCCTTGACATAGACGAAACCTCTCGTCACGACATCTGGGCCGGAAACTATCATGCCGCTCTCGCGGTCAATGCAGACGGCGACGATAACGAGACCGTCCTGCGCGAGATGCTTTCTGTCTCGAAGCACGACCGAGCCGACATCGCCGACGCCGTAGCCGTCGACAAACACTCTGCCTGCGGGCACGGTGGACGTACATCTGAGCGCCTTTTTGCTGATCTCGGCGACTCTGCCGTTGTCGGCGATGAGTATATTCTCCTTGGGGATACCCATACTCAGCGCGAGACCCGCGTGTTTTCTCAGGTGTTTGAGCTCGCCGTGAACCGGAATAAAATATTTCGGCTTGACGATGCCCATTATCATTTTCAGCTCCTCCTGGCAGGCGTGGCCGGAGACATGGACTTCGTACATCTTCTCATATACGACATCCGCGCCGAGCTTCATCAGCTCGTTGACAACACGGCTGACGGTCTTTTCGTTGCCGGGAATCGGAGTTGCGGAAATTATAACATAATCGTTTGGATGAATTTCGACCTTACGGTGATCCGAGAACGCCATGCGGGTCAGGGCGCTCATAGGTTCGCCCTGGCTGCCCGTGGTGATGATAACGAGTTTATCGGCGGGATAGCGGTTTATCATATTGATATCGATAACTATCCCCTCGGGTATATTGAGATAGCCGAGCTCCGCCGAGATGCTCACGACATTTTCGAGGCTTCTGCCGACGAGCGCGACCTTGCGTCCGAGGCTCGCCGCAACATTCATTATCTGCTGCACGCGGTGGATATTGGAAGAGAATGTTGCAACTATTATGCGGTTGTTTCCAGCCTTGCGGAAGAGGGTCTCGAACGATTCGCCGACCTTTCTCTCGCTCTCGGTGAAGCCGGGACGCTCGGCGTTGGTGGAGTCGGACATAAGGCAGAGGACTCCCTCCTGCCCTATCTCGGCGAGTCTGCCGAGATCCATCATGCCGCCGTCGATAGGCGTTGTATCGATTTTGAAGTCGCCCGTGTGGACGATAGTGCCGCCCTCGCAGCGGATAGCGAGTCCGAGTGCGTCGGGTATGGAATGGTTGACATGGATAGCCTCAACGGTAAAGCCGCCGAGGGTTATCACATCGCCAGGCTTGATGACATTGAGTGATGCGGAATTGAGCAGTCCGTGCTCACGCAGCTTCCCCTGAATGAGTCCGATGGTAAGCTTCGTGCCGTAGACGGGCACATTGAGAACCTTGAGAAGATAAGGCAGACCGCCGATATGATCCTCATGGCCGTGGGTTATGACTATTCCGCGTATCCTGTCCGCGTTGCGCTCGACATAGGTGAAATCGGGAAGCACGAGATCGACTCCGAGCATATCCTGATCCGGGAACGCAAGTCCGCAATCGACAAGGAACATATCCTCGCCGTATTCAAACAGTGTCATATTCTTGCCCACTTCATTCAGGCCGCCTAAAAACGACACTTTTATAGGCTTGGGCTCAGCCTTCGATTTGCCCGGTGCGGGCTTAATTTTGCCGTAACTGCGGTAGCTGCGCCTGCCCGCAGTCTTCTTTGCGGGCGCAGACGCTGCGCCGGTTTCTTTTGCTTTTGGCATAGAAATCTCCTTTTCTGTTAAATTTTTGATGTAAGTAGAACCCCGACCGGTCAAGGTGCGGGAATTAAAGCCTTGTCTGTTAAAAACGCGATGATATTTTCAGCATGGATACAAGACAAATTTCGGGTAATTAAGACATATGCGTGCAGTCATAATACAAAAATATCCCTATTGTTAATTTTACTATGATTGGATAAAACTGTCAAGTGTGTTGCACCCGATAGGGACAAATCGGTAAATACAATTTAAGCCACACGCGATGCAATAAAATTATGCGCAGCCTACAAAAAGGCTCATCGGCAAAAGGTGTTGCAATCACTTTGCGCCGGAGGAGATGAACGCCTGCGCTTCGGCGCAGAGCTCGCGCGCGGTCTCCTCGTCAAAGCTCTGCGCAGTCAGGCGGAAACGCCCGTTTCCGAGCGGCGAAATGTGCGTTTTTCCGCGCTTTTCGACAAGCACGAAGCCGTTCGCTCCGTCGCGCCCGAAGGAGAAGTTCTCGCCCTCAAACTCGTCGAGATAGTCGGGCGGCAGTTCGAGCTGCGCCGTGGTGCTGTAGACAAACAGCGGCGGCAAAAGAGAATAGAGCTCGGGGAAGGTCATATTCTTCTCTTCTAAAATACAGGAGAGCTTCGCCGCGGTGAACAGCGCGTCGCGCGACCAGAACTGGCGCGCTGCGAGACGGCGTGCGACATTGTCCGAGCCGTCCGACGGGGCAGAGAGATAGCGATAAGCCGTCCTGCCGTAGCTGCGCGCGAGGTCATCGAGAAATGCGGGAGAATCATAAGGGACGGAGATATCCCGCCCGCTCTCGAGCTCGTACATTCCGCAGATGGCGATTAGCTTGACAAACGGCACGACTCCGGTCTTTTCAGTATATGCGCTAAGGCTCGTACCCCTGCGGTTTATTCTGAGGGTCAGCGTGCGCTCGTTCGAGGTGGTGCGCATACAGTCGTTTATGAGCGCGGATATCATTGGGTCCGAGCTGAGTATCGCGCAGTCCGATACGCCGTAAGGCACATGGCGCATCAGCTCGTCGCGGTAGAGCATACCCATGGCGGACATATCAAAGAGTCGCCCGCACGACGGCGCGGGAGATAAATCGGTCTCCATGAAATCCGCCGCCTTTCTGCCGAGCGCCGCGGACACGCTCAGCCCGTTTTCGCCGAAGATGCTGACCGTCCCCTCCCCGGCGCAGACGAACACGCCCGCATTGAGCGACGAGAACGGAACTAAAAAAGATAGCTGGGATTCAAAGGACGCGCCGAACGACCACGCATTGACGCCGGAAACACGCAGTCCCGCGCACACGGCATCGGCGCAGGCGCGGGAATATTCATCGTTCCGGCAGGCGACGCCTACTCTGCCGCGCCCAAAAGCCGCGCCGACTGCCGCGCCCGCTCTCGCGCAGTCGGACGCAGTGAGCCCCTGCGCACGTTTTATAAAAGCCGCCGAGTCCGCATCGTAGCTGTACATGATGACCCCTCCGAAGATATGATATTCCTATTATTGCCTGCCGGGAGCGGTTTTAAGCCGAAGTTTCACACATTTATAAATGTGCGGCGGGGCGGCAAAATCACCTTGTTTTTGACCCGACTTAGTGATAGAATTAATTAAAATAACACAACGGAGTGAAATATGAGCGAACTGAAAAAAGTTGAGATATTCACCGACGGCGCGTGTTCGGGCAATCCCGGACCCGGCGGCTGGGGCGCCGTTCTGCGCTATGGCGAGCACGAGGCGGAGATGTCCGGCGGCGACGCGAACACGACGAACAACCGTATGGAACTCATGGCAGTCATAAGCGCGGTTGAAAGGCTCAAGGAGCCCTGCGATATAAAAATATACACCGACTCGCAGTATGTTGCGAACGCGTTTTTAAAAGGCTGGATATGGAACTGGAAGAGGAACGGGTGGAAAAAATCCGACAAGAAGCCTGTTTTGAATCCCGAGCTGTGGGAGCGGCTGCTCAAGGCGCTTTCAAAGCACGAATATGAGTTCATATGGGTCAAAGGACACGCGGGGCACCCCGAGAACGAGCGGTGCGACAGGCTCGCGGTAGCCCAGAGCGAAAAATATGCAAAGAAGTGAACTGAAAATGAAAAATGTCGCGATAATACTTCAGGATCTGCGAAGCGGCGGAAGCGAGCGGTTTGCGAGCAGGCTGTCGCATCTGCTGAGCGAAAAATTCAATGTCTATGTCCTGGTCTTTGACGCGAGCGAAAAGCGATTCGACTGCGCGGGCGAATTCGTTGATCTAAAATTGCCCGCAGGCAAAGGCACGGCACAGCGTGCTGTTATTATGCTCAAGCGCGCCGCGGCGATAAAAAAATTTGTCAAAGAGCATGATATATGCACTGCGTATTCGTTCACTCACGCGCCGAACGAAGCGCTCGCGCTCTCGGGCGCGAAGTGCGTGAAATATATTTCATGCCGCGACTATGTGCGGCTCATAAAGAGCTCGAAACTCTATTCATTCGCGCTGCGGCACGGATGCAATGTTCTCTTCAATGCCCTCGAAATGCAGAAAAAATGCGAAGAGATGTTCCCGGGAAACGAAGATAAGCTTTTCACGGCATATAATATCATCGACTGCGAAAAAGCCCGCGAGGACGCAAAAGAAGAACTCGACGAAGAATACAAAGAATTCTATGACACGCACAGAGTTATAGCTTTCTCTTCGAGATTCGTTGATCAGAAATGCCAGTGGGATATGCTAAAAAGCTTTGAGCTGCTGAAAAAAGATATCCCCGATGCGGGGCTGATATTCCTCGGGTGCCGTGGCGAATACGAAAACGCGGTTCGTGAAATGGCGAAAAAGAGCGAATATTCAAATGATATAGTCTTTGCAGGATTCCAAAAGAATGTGTTCAAATTTGTATCCCGCGCGGATGTTTTTGCGATGACATCTTATTACGAAGGCTTCCCGAATGTCATTGTTGAGGCGTTGGCGGTCGGCACTCCGGCGGTCAGCACGGACTGCACATCGGGGCCTGCCGAGGTTCTCGCGCCCGGTCGCCCGTTCCTGCCGCACTGCGACAAGATGACAAAAGTCGATTGCGGAATCCTCTGCCCCGTCATGTCCGAGAGCCCGGACTTTGACTACGGCAACATAAACGACGCCCACCGCGAATACGCGAAGGCGCTCAAAACACTGCTGACGGACGGCGAACTTCGCGCCCGTCTTTCGGAAAACGGAAAGAAGCGCGCAGACGAGCTGAGCGCAGAAAATATGAAGCAGGTCTATTTCGACCTGACCGACAACTGATTCGGAGGTAACAACAATGAGCAGATATCTTATAGTCGGCGCGGGGCGCAGCGGAATCAACGCCGCGCAGCTGCTTATCAAAGTCGGCGAGGATTTTATAATCTACGACGGCAACGAGAATTTCGACACTGCGGCGGCGTGCGAAAAAATAGGCAGGGATAATATAGAATTTATCCTCGGCGATTTTTCGGGCTTCGATTTTTCGCGCGTTGACATTTGCGTAGTAAGCCCCGGCGTATCGCTTGAAACGCCGATAATGAAAGCCGTCAAAGAGCATAATATACCAATCTGGGGCGAGGTCGAGCTTGCCTACAGGCACGACAAGGGCACGGTTATCGGCATAACAGGCACAAACGGCAAGACCACGACAACTTCGCTCACCTATGACATAATGAAGCGCCACGCGAAAAAGGCTCTGCTCGTCGGCAACATCGAGATTCCCTACACCGGATACGCGCTCGAGAGCGACAAGGACAGTGTGACGGTCGCGGAGATAAGCAGCTTTCAGCTTGAAACTATGGTGACCTTCAAGCCGCATGTCACGGCTATTCTCAACATCACGCCCGACCATCTTGACAGGCACAAGACGCTCGAAAACTACATCGCGATAAAAGAATCGATAACCAAGAATCAGGACGAGAACGACTTCTGCGTGCTAAACTACAACGACCCGGTTCTGCGCGAATTCGGCAAGACCCCTCGCTGCAAAGTAATATTCTTCAGCTCTTCGGAAGAGCTCGAGAGCGGAGTGTTCCTGCGCGGCGATACGATGATAATAAAAGAAAACGGCGTTGAAACGCCCGTCTGCACGACGAAAGACACGAGCCTTGTCGGCATGCACAACTACGAAAATATCATGGCGGCTATCGCGATGACCCATGCTATGGGCGTGCCGCTCGACACCATCCGCCAAGGCATAAAAGAGTTCACGGCGGTCGAGCACAGGATAGAATTCGTCACCGAGAAGAACGGAGTCAAATACTACAACGACTCAAAGGGCACGAACCCCGACGCGGCAATAAAGGCGGTATGTGCCATGCCCTCGCCGACAATTCTCATAGGCGGAGGCTACGACAAAAAGTCAAGCTATGACGAGTGGGTAGCGACATTTGAGGGCAGGGTAAAAGAACTTCTGCTCATAGGCAAGACGAAGCACGACATTGCCGCCGCCTGCGACAGAGCCGGCTTCAAGGCTTACAAATTCGTCGACACGCTCGAAGAGGCGGTCAGCATAGCTGCCGCCGACGCCGAGAGCGGCGACTGCGTACTGCTCTCCCCCGCGTGCGCGAGTTGGGATATGTTCAAATGCTATCAGCAGCGCGGCGAGATATTCAAGGACTGCGTAAGAGCGTTATAAAAGCTGTAAAATAAAGCGAGCCGCCGCGGATATCTGCGGCGGTTTTGTGTTGGAGTGCTCGGCATGTGAAATAACTCGGCGATAGATGCGGCAGTGATGCATCAAGTCGCCGCGCAAAAGAGGTTCGCACCAATAAAATCGTGCAAACTTTGCGGGCGGATGATATCCGCCCCTACTTACTTTGAGCGAAGCGAAACCAACCCCTCAGTCGCTTCGCGACAGCTCCCCTGCAGGGGAGCCTGTTAAAGCGAACTCGCACGAATGAGAGCCGCAATCAGCAAACAGCAAAAATACCGCAGGGCTTTTGCTCTGCGGTACTTTGATTTCAGGCTTTATTTATGCTCGGCGAGGTATCTGTCCACGACGGACTCGACATAATCGGGACGGTCGGTGATGATACCGTCAACGCCGTTTTCGAGCATCTGGATAACATCCTTTTCCTCGTCGACGGTCCATGCGTTGACCTTAATGCCGGCGGCATGGGCGCGGCGGACGAGCGCTTTTGTCGCAAACGCCTTATGCGGATGCAGTGCGTCGCAGCCGATCTTCTGCGCGAGGTGCAGAGGCTGGAAGAACCATCTTCTGACTACCTGTCCGTAAATCGGATAGAGATACGCCGTCTTGCACTTGGGATCGTACTTCTTCGCCTCAACAAGCATCTTATAGTCGAAGCTCGAAATGAGAAGCTCATCGAAAAGTCCGTAGTCCTTGACTGCCTCTATCGTCTTGCGCACTATGTCTTCGCGCTCGGACTTGTTGGGCTTTATCTCGATATTCATAACGCTCAGCTTGTCGCTCTTCTTCATGCACTCGAGGTACTCCTCGACGGTGGGTAGAGTGACGCCGGCGAAGTCCTTTGAGAACTTGCTGCCGAAATCGAGCTTGCGGATATCGTCAAACATATAGTCGCCGATAGCGCCGGTGCCGTTGGACATCTCGTCAACGGTGTCGTTATGGCAGATGACTATATGCCCGTCCTTGGTGATATGGACGTCGGTCTCGGTTCCGTCCGCCCCGAGCTCGACTGCTTTTTCAAATGCGGGTATCGTGTTCTGCGGGGCATAGCGGTTAGCACCGCGGTGTGCGATTATCTTTGGCTTATTCAACACTGTTCACCTCTGAAAAATTTCTGAGGACATTATAGCACTTCGCCGCTGAAAATTCAACAGGAATGTGATAACGCTGAAATAATTATTAAATTTCTGCTTTTATTGTACTTAAGTCCAAAACGCTGTTGCAAGCTATTAATATTTTTGCTATAATGATAAGAGCTTTTATGCAAATTGTCGATGCTTCCCGATTGAATTTTTTTCATATCGGGGAGCTAAAACAACTGTCTGCGGGCGTATTTTCCCTGCTTCGCCGCGGACCTGAAGGAGTGTTGAAATGGGAAAGAGTAATCTCAAGGAAAAGGTCAGCACGACATGGAACAATGTCGTACTGCACTGGAAAACACCCGCCTTGGGCAAATATGTCTCCTACAAAGAGATAATTGCCTACGGCGTCGGAGGAATGGGCGTTCAGTTCGTCATGTTCTTCTGCTCGCTCATCGCGCTTTCCGCAACGAGCTTCCTTGTCGGAAACACGATAGGCATCAAGCCGATGCACTTGCAGTATATGGCGGTCGCATCGACTATTATCGGCTTCGGAATCACTATCGGACGCTCTTACATAATCGACAGCGCCCGCTTCAAATCCGGAAAATTCCGTCCCTGGCTTGCGATAACCGGTATTCCCACCGTTATTATAGCGGTCGTGTTCGTCTGGCTGCCATATGAGACGATGTCGTATATGCAGAAAGTCATTGCGGTTTTCCTCTGCTATAACCTTCTGCAGTGCTTCTATCCGTTCTTCCAGCAGGCATACACAGACCTTGCAAACGTCATATCGCCCAACTCCCATGAGCGTACCGATATCGTTTCGGTCTCGTCGATCATCTACTCCATGGCGCCGTCCCTCACGGGTCTTTTCGTGCCGATGCTCTCGACGCTCACCGGCGGTCTGAACTCCATCACCACCTACCGTATAATCCATCCCCTCGTCGCCGTTGTCGGACTTCTTCTGTCCTATGTGGCATACGCGGGAACGAGAGAGAGAATAATCGTGGCGGAGAGCCACGTTACCCAGTTCAAATTCTCCGACGCATTCCGCGCCGTTGCAAAGAACAAATATTTCTGGATAACCTCCCTTGCAGGCTGGCTCGGCTTCCTTGAGGGCGCAGTCGGCGTTATCATCGGCTGGACATTTATATATGCCTACCCCGACAGAATGGGTCTTTACGGAGTCGCAACGACGCTCATCGGCAACGCGGCGCTCTGGGCAATGCTCATCTGTCCGATAGCGATAAGAGTCCTCGGCAAGAGAAACCTGCTTATCTGGTGCAATGTTACAAACGTCGTGCTCATCGGACTGCTCTATCCCCTTTACAACAACATTCCCGCGCTTATAATCCTCTACTATCTCAACGGATTCATCAACTCTTTCTCGATAGTCTACAACCCCGGCATCAACGCCGACATGCGTGACTATCAGCAGTATTTCACCGGCGAGCGCATAGACGGAATGTTCGGCGCGGTCGGCATAATCGGCTCGTTCATCGGAATGTTCACCGGCATGGTGCTCCCGACCATCTATCAGATGCTCGGCCTTGAGGACAACTACGACGTGCTCGAAGTCGCTTCGTTCAGAGAGGATATGTTCGACGTGCTCATCATCGCCGCAGTTATCGGCGCAGCGCTCAACTTCGTCCCCTACCTCTTCTACGATCTGACCGAGACCAAGCAGCGCGGCATAGTCAAAGTGCTCAAGATACGCGCGATGTTCGAGGACTACGGCAACGGTATTCTCCGCGATGAGAGCATCGTTGAAGCCATAGACATAATCGACGAGGCAAATCTCCTCTACAAAGACAGAACCCTCATGACCACAAAGGACGACATCAAGAAGGCAGAGAGACTGCCCGCGAGAACGCCCGAGGAAAAAGAGTTCAAGAAGAACGAAATCAAGCGACTGAAAGCCGCTTACAAAGAATTCAACACTCAGAACCGCGGCATAAAGAAAGACCGCATAAATCAGGCAAAGGCCATGCCCAAGAGCACCGACGCCGAGAAGGCGGCGAGAAAAGCCGCGATAAAGGCCGCGAAGAAAGAGAACAGAGAGCTCAACAAGCTCAATGCGGATATCTCCGTGTGCGATTTCATCATCGACGAGATGAACAAATACGACACCCTGCGCATCAAGAAGCAGGTCGAGCGTTCCCGAGCGCTTGAGGCTGCCGGATATGCCGGAATATTCTACTACAGCAAAGAGGACATGGCTGAAGCCAAGGCTCTGCCGAAGTCCACTCACGAGGAGCGCGAGATTCGCAGCGACGCCATAACCCACGCCCGCGCGCTCAAGAACGCCAGAAAGGCAATGATAAAGTTCTACGGCTCGCCCGAAAATATCGTCGAGCCTTCAGACGATGCGTTCAAGGCCGCAGAGGCTCTGCCGGACGACACCTTCGCGCATCAGCTCGAGAAGAAGAGAACCGTCAAGAAGCTCGTCAACGAGAAGTCGAAGTACATCAGAAGCGTCAAGCCTCTTCTCGACGCAAGACGCCAGCTGACGGAAAAAGAGAATTATGCGCATCTTGACGATATCCGCGCAAGATACGCCGACGCAAAAGCGAACACCGACGCCGAGTACGAGGCGCGCAGAGTCGAGATCGAGAGACTCGAAGAGGCGCGCAAGGCAGACCTCGAGCGCAGGAAGCAGGAGCGCCTGGCAAAGAAGAACGGAAAGTGAGGAACAGACGATGAAAAAATTCAGTAAAATAGCAGCCGTTGTTGCGCTGATGCTCGTTGTCTGCCTCTCTTTCACAGGCTGCGGCAATCTCGGCAACGCGATAATCTCCGCCCTCTCCCTCGATGTCACGGTCGATGACCCGGCGCTCATCAAGGTTGAGGATATACTCGACAAGACCGTCAAGACGGAATCCGTCAAGAGCGGCGACTTCACCTATACATTATATACCGACAACACCGCCTGCATCACGGGCTACACAGGGAGCAACCCCGTTGTTTCCATTCCCGAGGAGATAGACGGCGCAAAGGTAGTCGGTCTCGAGAATAAGGCTCTCAAAAGCAGCAGCACGCTCAAGGAGCTCATACTCCCCGACTCTGTCGAGGCAATCGGCAACTATGCCGCGATGTACTGCGACAGTCTTGAGAAAGTAACCATCGGCAAGAACATCAAGCACATCGGCATCAGCGCGTTCGAGGGCTCGCAGGAGAACGCCTACACCGGAAAGAGCAAGCTTACGACCGTTGTTTTCAACGGCGCGCCCAAGACCATATCCGAAAAGGCTTTCTACTTCTGCTCCGCGCTGACCGAAATAGTCCTGCCCGAGGGCGTTGAGACCATCGGCGACTGGGCGTTCGCGAAGTGCTTCAGCGCAAAGAAGATAATTATCCCCGAGGGCGTCACTCAAATTGACGACCACGCGTTCCTCAAGTGCACCGGAGCGGTCGAGATATCGATTCCCGGCACGGTTGAGAGCATTGCGGTGAGCACATTCTACCGCTGCTCCTCTCTCGAAAAGCTCACTCTCGGCGAGGGAATCAAAAAGCTCGAAAAGGGCGCGTTCGAGGAGTGCAAATCGCTCAAGACAGTCGTCCTACCCGAGAGCATGGAAGAGCTCGGCAAATATGCGTTCTACAACTGCACCGGACTCGACGAGATAACCATTCACTCCGGAGTCACCGTGTTCGGCGGCGAGATATTCAAGGATGTCGGCAAGCTCACGATTTCGACCGAGAGCGGAAGCGACGCCGAGAAATACGCGCAGGACAACGGCTTTGATGTTGCCGTTATCGGCTGACGGAGGACGAATGGGAACGATAATCGCACTCGGCGGCGGCCGTTATGACGACGGCGAGGTCATGCCGATATTTGAAAGAATAGTCCGCGAATCGGGCAAAGAAAATCCTCATGTCGTGTTCCTGCCGACTGCCGGACACGACGACACCGAGGGCGACGAGCCCATATGGGAGAGCTTCGAAAAGCTCGGATGCACGGTTGAAATACTCAAGCTCACCGACCCCGCGAACACCCGCGAGCACATATATGATACGCTCGTGAGCACGGACATTGTCTACGCCGGCGGCGGAAACCTTGAGTTCATGATGAACACATTCAAGGCGACCGGCGCGGACGAGGCGCTCAGAGAAGCGTATAAACGCGGAAAAGTCCTTTCGGGGCTCAGCTCCGGCGCGATGTGCTGGTTCGACATGGGATATGACGACTGCGGCGAAAACGGCAGCTTCATGTTCGTCGACTGCATCGGGCTTCTCCCCTACTGCTACTGCCCGCACTTCATCAGCGAACGCTGGCAGAGTTTCGGAACAGCCGTAATAGGCTGCCGAGTCTCGGGCATCGGAGCCGAGGACGGCGCGGCGCTCATATTCAAAGACGGTCATTTCTCCGCCATGTGCGGAAACGACGGCGGAAGCGTGTTCTATTTTGACAAGGACAACGGCTTTGAGAAGAGCGACATAACCGAGGATGCGTCGGCGCTGGATATATAAAATTCATGCAGGGAAAACGGATGATATCTGTTTTCCCTGTTTTTTATTGGGGTATCTATAAGCCTGTAATTCCGGCACACGGTTTAATAACGAACTTGCCTAAATCTGCTGAATATGCTATATTTAGACTAACGACCATAGAGAAACAAATCAGCAAAATAAAACGGAGAAATAAAATGAAAAACGACCATACATTTGTCTATAAATTCTTTTTATTTTCTTTAGCCATGCCCGAACGAATGGCGAAATATTTGGAGAAAATGCGCAAAAAGGGTTACAAGCTTGTTGAAATAAGGTATAGTTGTATATTCGTTTTCAAAAAGCAGGAAATCAGAGAAGATTTAAAATATGTGATTCTGACAGAACATTATAGATACAATTTGGAATACAAGAAACGGAAATGGGATGATGTCGCATTTTTAGAAAGAAGAAATCCGCAGTTTCATGAGGGCAACGGAGAGCAATGCGATTATCTTGCCGTTGATGTTTGGTATCATGTTTATTTAACTCGCTTTTTGACAGATGAAGATCTTTCAGCTTTGCATAAATATAGAAAGCGTTACATGATCAGAGGACAAATACATATAATTATTTTTCTGCTTTCCGCGATCTTTGTTTTAATATATTTGATTTTTCTTAGATAAATAATCGGCAAACCGAGCCATTAATCAACAGCACCGCACAGCAATTTGGTGGGATTTATTGTATTACGATAAGTTTGTTAGAGCCTTTGTGCCGCTCGCGCGGCAGCGGTGCGTCGAGGTCGCCGCACCCTACAAAATCAGACTTTATTATTGGGCGCAAGCAATGCAATTAACCAACCGACACTCCTTCGCATATTCTTATAGTAAATGAATATGCGGAGGTATTTTTATGCCCGATGTCTATCTCAGTCCTTCAACTCAGGACTATAATCCCTACATAATCGGCGGGAGCGAGAAATACTACATGAATCTCCTCGCCGACGCAATGGAGCCGTATCTCTCTTCAAGCGGGATAAGCTACGGCAGGAACGACCCGAACGGCAACGCCGCGGCGGCTGTTGCACGCGGAAACAGAGGAAACTATCGGCTCTATCTCGCTCTGCACTCAAACGCCGCGCCCGCCATATATGAGGGCACTCTGCGCGGACCGGACGTCTACTACTATCCGACGAGCACACAGGGAAAGCGCGCTGCCGATATAATCGCAAACGGACTGCGCGAGATTTACCCCGAGCCCGAGCTTGTGAACACACGCACCTCAACAACACTGCTCGAGCTAAAACGTTCGAAGGCTCCCGCGGTTTACCTTGAGCTTGCCTACCACGACAACGAGCAGGATGCGCGGTGGATAGCCGACAACATCGACGCGATAGCCGAAAATCTTGTCATAAGCATTGCGGATTTTCTCGGCGTGCCGTTTCATCCGCCCGTTTTCCCCGCCGAGGGTACCGTTAGCACGCGTGGCGGGGTTCTGAACGTCCGCCGTGCGCCGAATATGACCTCCGCCGTTATCGGCACTCTCCTCAACGGACGCCCCGTGACGATAACCGGCGCACTCAACGGGTGGTATGCCATCGACTTCGGAAACACAACAGGTTACGTTTTTGCAGGAAACATCAAGAGAAACTGACACAGTTTGTACACAAAATTGACATATTCATACACTTATACGCTTTTTTCCGACGGCGTTTGTATAAAATGCAGATTTTTAAACTTTTCCTTGCTTTTACCCCCAAAAAGCCCTATACTATTATTGTATTTTCATCGTACTTTTCTTTAGGGGGAACGAGGATTTGAAGCTGCTTGAGGAGCGCATAATTGCTGACGGCAAAGTGATCGGGGACGATATTCTCAAGGTGGATATGTTTCTCAATCACCAGATCGACGTGCACCTTCTTCAGGAGATCGGCAAGGAGTTCAAGCGCCGTTTTGACGGGTGTAATATAAATAAAATTCTGACTATCGAAGCATCGGGCATAGGGATCGCGTGCATAACTGCGCAATATTTCTCTGTGCCTGTTGTTTTTGCCAAAAAGGGCGCGCACAAAAACGTGGGCAGCAATGTCTACTCCTCCGTTGTCCACTCCTTCACAAAGGGCACGGACAGCCTTGTTACAGTGTCGAAAGACTACATAAACAAGGGCGACAAGATACTCATCATCGACGATTTCCTTGCAAACGGCGCCGCCGTTTCGGGGCTTATCGATATAATCAACCAGGCGGGTGCCGAGCTTGAGGGCGTCGGCATCGCCATTGAAAAAGGCTTCCAGCCCGGCAGAAAGGTTCTCGAAGAGAAGGGCGCGAGAGTCGAATCCCTCGCCATCATCGAGAAGATGGGCAACGGCAGCATAACTTTCAAAGAACAGGACGACTGAGTTATTTTTTCCCGTGCAGGACTGCGGGATAAATATAAAAAAATTTTTTGGAGGTAAGTCAAAAAATGAAGAAATTCACAAGAATCCTCGCGATCGTTCTTGCGCTCGCCACCATTTTCAGCTTTGCAGCTTGCAGCAGCAAGGACGGCGGCGAGAAGAAGATGAAGGTTGGTTTTATCTTCCTTCACGACGAGAACTCGACTTATGACAAGAACTTCATCACCGCAGCTGAGGAAGCTTGCAAGGAGCTTGGCGTTGAGATAGTCAAGAAGACCGGCATCGGCGAAACTCAGGCTTGCTACGATGCAGCGGCTGACCTTGCTGATCAGGGCTGCTCAATCGTTTTCGCTGACAGCTTCGGCCATGAGAGCTTCATGATCCAGGCTGCCGAGAAGTATCCGGACGTTCAGTTCTGCCACGCTACCGGCACCCAGGCTCACACCAAGGGTCTCAAGAACTTCCACAACGCTTTCGCTTCCATCTACGAGGGCCGTTACCTTGCAGGTATTGCCGCAGGTATGAAGCTCAACGCTATGATCAAGGAAGGCAAGTTCGAAGCTAAGGACGCTAAGATCGGCTATGTCGGCGCATTCCCCTATGCAGAGGTTAAGTCCGGCTACACCGCATTCTTCCTCGGCGTAAGATCCGTCTGCAAAGAGGCTACCATGGAAGTCCAGTTCACCGGTTCCTGGTACGACGAGGCCAAGGAGAAGGAAGCCGCTACCCTGCTTATCGGCAGAGGCTGCAAGCTCATCAGCCAGCACGCTGACTCCATGGGCGCTCCCACCGCTTGCGAGAACGCAGGTGTCCCCAACGTTTCTTACAACGGCTCCACTCTTGACGCTTGCCCGAACACCTTCATCGTTTCGTCCAGAATCAACTGGGTTCCCTACATGAAGTACATGATCGAGTGCGTCAGAGACGGCAAAGAGATCGACACCGACTGGTGCAAGGGCATCAACGAGGGCGCTGTTGAGCTGACCGCTATCAACGAGAAGGTCGCAGCTCCCGGCACTGCCGAGGCTATCAAGGCTGCCGAAGAGCAGTTCAAGGCCGGCACTCTTCATGTTTTTGACACCTCCACTTTCACTGTTGGCGGCAAGGTTCTCACCAGCTACAAGGCTGACGTCGACACCGACGAGAACTACACCCCCGACACCGAGGTTGTTTCCAACGGTTACTTCCACGAGTCTGAGAAGCGTTCCGCTCCTTACTTCGATGTTGACATCGACGGCATCACTCTTCTCAACAAATAATTAAGCTATAACTTTCATTCAGACGGGGCGACGAAAGCCGCTCCGTCTGAAGCAGTTCAAAAAACAAGATTTTTAAGTTTGAAAAGCCGATTATCCTTCCTGTTTTAATCGGCTTTTGAGATTTAAAATAGGAGGATAAGTGGGCTTGAACGCAGCAATTGAACTGAAAAATATTTCAAAAAGCTTCGGAAGCATCATCGCCAACAAAGATGTATGTCTGACCGTCAACCGCGGTGAGATACTCTCCATTCTCGGCGAGAACGGCTCCGGAAAAACAACGCTGATGAACATGATCGCCGGAATCTACTATCCGGATCACGGTCAGATTTTCATCGACGGCAAAGAGGTAGTCATCCGCTCCCCCAAGGACGCGCTCGACTACAAAATAGGCATGGTCCATCAGCATTTCAAGCTCGTGGACGTGTTCTCTGCAACGGAGAACATCATTCTCGGACTTGACGAGGGCAAATTCAACGTCAAGAAGTCCGCCGAGCGCATCAAAAAGATAAGCGAGCAGTATGGCTTCGACATTGACCCGAACAAGAAGATATACGAAATGTCCGTCTCGGAGAAGCAGACCGTTGAGATAATCAAGGTGCTTTACAGAGGCGCGGATATCCTCATTCTTGACGAGCCCACCGCCGTTCTCACCCCGCAGGAAACGCTCAAACTCTTTGACATCCTGCGCCGCATGCGCGACGACGGCAAGGCTATCATAATCATCACCCATAAGCTCCACGAGGTGCTCTCCCTCTCCGACCGCGTATCGGTTCTCAGAAAGGGCGAATACATCGGCACGGTCAACACCGCAGAGACGAACGAATCAGAGCTTACCGAGATGATGGTCGGCAAGAAGATAAGCCTCAACATCGACCGCAGCGATCCGGTTGACCCTGTGGACAGGCTCGTTGTCAAGGACATCAGCTGCATCAACCGCGACGGAGTCAAGCTTCTTGACGACATCTCGTTCACCGCGCGTTCGGGCGAGATTCTTGGCATCGCGGGCATCGCCGGAAGCGGTCAGCGCGAGCTGCTTGAATCCATCGCAGGACTTCAGCATCTCAACAGCGGCGAGATTATGTACAACAACCCCAAGACCGGCGGCCAGGACAACCTGCGCGACAAGACGCCCATGCAGATCCGCGAGCTCGGCGTGCGCCTGTCGTTCGTCCCCGAGGACAGACTCGGCATGGGACTTGTCGGCAACATGGATATCATCGACAACATGATGCTGCGAAGCTACCGCAAGGGCAAGGGCGCGTTCCTTGAGCGCAAGAAGCCCAAGACGCTCGCAGAAAAAGTTATAAGCGACCTCGAAGTTGTGACCCCGAGTGCGAATACGCCAGTCCGCCGTCTCTCCGGCGGCAACGTGCAGAAGGTGCTCGTCGGCCGTGAGATTGCTTCCTCCCCCACGGTCTTTATGGCTGCCTACCCCGTGCGCGGACTCGACATCAACTCATCTTATCTTATATACAACCTGCTCAACGAACAGAAAGAAAAGGGCGTCGCCGTTATCTTCGTCGGCGAGGATCTTGACGTTCTGCTCGAGCTGTGCGACCGAATCCTCGTCATAAACTCCGGCAAAATAACCGGACTCGTTGACGCAAGGACTTCCACAAAGGAAGAGCTCGGTCTGCTTATGACCAAAACCGACGGAGGTGAAACCCATGAGTAAGTCAAACGGACAGAAGCGTGAGCCTCTTTTCCACATAGTCAAGCGCAGCGCCGTTCCCTCATGGGCGGCATGGCTCATCAGAATCGGCGCGGTCGTGCTTGCGCTGCTCGTCTGCGCGGTCGTGACCGTCGTCATCACCGGACAGAATCCCGCGGAGGTCTATTCCGCGATAATCTTCGGCGCGGTCGGCTCGCCGAGGCGTATATGGAGCCTGCTCCAGAATCTTGCAATGCTCCTGTGCGTTTCGCTCGCAGTCACCCCCGCATTCAAGATGAAATTCTGGAACATCGGCGCAGAGGGACAGGCTCTCATGGGCGGCTTCGCAACAGCGGCATGCATGATCCTCTTCGGCGACAAGCTCCCGTCCTATCTCCTCTTCCCCGTTATGATTATAACGAGCATTGTTGCGGGCGCGATATGGGCTTTCATCCCCGCGTTCTTCAAGGCGAAGTGGAACACCAACGAGACGCTCTTCACGCTGATGATGAACTACATCGCAACGCAGATAGTCGCTTACTTCTGCTACAAGTGGTCGAACCCCAAGGGCTCGGGTCACATCGGAGTCATCAACAGCGTCAGCCACAACGGCTGGCTTCCGAGCCTCGGTGGTCAGGACTACCTGCTCAACATACTTATCGTTGCGGCGCTGACCGTTTTCATGTACATCTATCTCAAATACAGCAAGCACGGCTATGAGCTCTCCGTCGTCGGCGAGAGCGAAAACACCGCGCGCTACATAGGCATCAATGTCAAGAAAGTCATCATGCGCACAATGCTCCTCTCCGGCGCGCTCTGCGGCGTCACCGGACTTCTGCTCGTCAGCGGCACCGACCACACCATCGCGACAAACACAGTCGGCGGACGCGGATTCACCGCGATAATGGTATCGTGGCTCGCGAAGTTCAACCCCGCTTACATGATCCTCACCTCACTGCTCATCGTCTTCTTCCAGAAAGGCGCAATTCAGATATCGACGAGCCTCGGACTCAACGACTCGTTTGCCGATATCATCACAGGAATCATAATCTTCTTCATTATCGGCAGTGAGTTCTTCATCAACTACTCTGTCAAGTTCCGCAGCAAGGAGGCGAAGGCATAATGATAATCACATTCATTCAGCGTGCTATAATGCAGAGCATTCCTCTGCTCTTCGGCTCAACGGGCGAGACGATAACCGAAAAGGGCGGCAACCTGAACCTCGGTATCCCCGGCATCATGTATGTCGGCGGCATCTCCGGCGTTATCGGCGCGTTCTTCTATGAGAAGAGCGTCGAGACGGTGAACCCGTTCCTCGCAGTGCTCATTCCACTGCTCTCGAGCATTTTGGGCTCGGCGCTCATGGGTCTGCTCTACTGCTTCCTGACCGTCACTCTGCGTGCAAACCAGAACGTCACTGGTCTTGCGATGACAACTTTCGGCGTCGGCTTCGGCAACTTCTTCGGCGGCTCGCTGATAAAGATAACCGGCAGCGACATTCCCTCGATAGCACTGAGCGCAACGAGCAACTGCTTCAAGACAACGCTCCCGTTCGCCGCAAAGCTCGGAAAGGTCGGAGATATATTCTTCTCCTATAGCTTCCTCGCTTACGCCGCGATAATCATCGCGCTCATCACCGCCTATTTCTTCAAGCACACGCGCACAGGACTTCAGCTGCGCGCGGTCGGCGAGAATCCCGCAACGAGTGACGCGGCGGGCATCAACGTCGGCAGATACAAATATGTCTCGACAATCGTCGGCAGCGTTATAGCGGGTCTCGGCGGTCTCTACTACGTCATGGACTACGCGAACGGCGTCTGGTCGAACAACGGCTTCGGCGACCGCGGCTGGCTTGCAATCGCGCTCGTTATCTTCGCCGTCTGGAAGCCCGATCTCGGCATCCTCGGCTCGTTCCTCTTCGGCGGTCTCATGGTCGTTCACAACTACATCCCGAACCTCAGCTTCGGCGCGCAGGAGCTGTTCATGATGACTCCCTATGTTGTTACGATAATCGTCCTTGTCGCGGTCAGCATGCGCCGCAAGCGCGAGAATCTGCCTCCCGCGAGCCTCGGACTTTCTTACTTCCGAGAGGATCGATAATATTGATTTTTTGAAACTCATGGTGTATAATAAAGCCATAAAACTTAGGAGGTTTTACTATGTTAGTTTCCGCAGCAAAAATGCTCAAAGATGCAAAGGCCGGCAAGTACGCGGTCGGTCACTTCAATATCAACAACCTTGAGTGGACAAAGGCAATCCTTCTCACCGCTCAGGAGCTCAACTCCCCCGTTATCCTCGGCGTGTCCGAAGGCGCGGGCAAGTATATGTGCGGCTTCAAGACCGTCACCGCCATGGTTGACGCTATGGTCGACGAGCTCGGAATCACCGTTCCCGTTGCGCTTCACCTTGATCACGGCTCCTATGAGGGCGCGCTCAAGTGCATCGAGGCGGGCTTCTCCTCCGTCATGTTTGACGGCTCTCACTACGGCATTGAGGAGAACATCGAGAAGACCAAGGAAATAATCGCTCTCGCTCATTCGAAGGGCATTTCCGTTGAAGCCGAAGTCGGCGCCATCGGCGGCGAAGAGGACGGCGTTATCGGCGGCGGCGAGGTCGCTGACCCCAACGAATGCAAGATGATCGCTGATCTCGGCGTCGATATGCTCGCAGCGGGCATCGGCAACATCCACGGCAAGTATCCCGCGAACTGGAAGGGTCTGAGATTTGACGTTCTCGCCAACATCCAGGAGCTCACCGGCGAGATGCCCCTCGTTCTCCACGGCGGCACAGGCATCCCCGCAGACATGATAAAGGAAGCTATCTCCCTCGGCGTTTCCAAGATCAACGTCAACACCGAGTGCCAGCTCGCTTTCGCTGACGCTACCAGAAAGTACATCGAGGCAGGCAAGGATCTCGAGGGCAAGGGCTTCGACCCCAGAAAGCTTCTCGCACCCGGCTTCGAGGCTATCAAGGCTACCGTCAAAGAGAAGATGGAGCTGTTCGGATCGGTCAACAAGGCATAAGAAAAGCTTCAAAAAAAACAATTTACCGGCAGAGTAAAATCTGCCGGTATTTTTATTGACTGCACATCGGCGGTATTGTATAATCAACTAAAAAGCCCAAGGGGGAACAGAATAAATGCTCACTATAAAAGACGGCGAGTTCAAAATGGACGGCAAGAGCTTTCGCATATATTCCGGCTCGATGCACTATTTCCGCATCATGCCCGAATACTGGGAGGACAGGCTCAGAAAGCTCAAGGCGGCGGGTTTCAACACGGTTGAAACATATGTCTGCTGGAACATGCATGAGCCGCGGAAGGGCGAATTTGACTTCACCGGCAGGTTCGACATCAGGCGTTTTATCAAGACGGCGCAGGAGGTCGGGCTCTATGCGATAGTCAGACCCGGTCCGTATATCTGCGCCGAATGGGACTTCGGCGGACTGCCGGCATGGTTGCTCAAGGACAGAAACATGCGTCTGCGCTGCGCCTATCCCGAATATTTGCAGCATGTTTCGGACTTCTATCACAGGCTGTTTGAGGAGATCGGCGATCTTCAGCAGAGCGAGGGCGGAAATATAATCGCGATGCAGATCGAGAACGAATACGGCAGCTACGGCAACGACAAGGAATATCTCAGATATATTGAAAAGCTGATGCTCGACTGCGGCACAAAGGTTATGCTCTTCACCTCCGACGGCGACGACAACAGCATGCTCTCCGGCGGCACGCTCCCCGATGTGTTCAAGACACTGAACTTCGGTTCGCGCGCGTCCGAGATATTCAACGCCATGGACAGATTCCATGAGAACACCCCGAAGATGTGCACCGAGTTCTGGTGCGGCTGGTTCGACCACTGGGGCGAGGAACATCACACTCGAGGCTCAGACAGCGTTGCGGGCGAGATTAAAGATTTTCTTGACATCGACGCGAGCTTCAATTTCTACATGTTCCACGGTGGCACGAACTTCGGCTTCACTGCCGGAGCGAACTGCTACGAAGAATATCAGCCGACAGTCACGAGCTACGACTACTGCGCGCTGCTGACCGAATGGGGCGACTACACGCCAGCATATTATGCAGTCAGAGAGCTTCTGCTCAAGGCTCAGAACCTGCCCGAGACCGAGCTTCCCGCATCGCCGGAGCTCCAGACGATAGGCAAAGTCGAGCTTGACGAGAGCACCTCGCTTATGAGCAACTTCGACAATCTCGGCGAGCGCCACTGCGTTCCCCTGCCCGAGAGCATGGAATATTTCGGTCAGAACAGCGGCATGATTTACTATGAGACGAAGCTTGAACAGATATATGACCCGCGCGAGCTGCGCGTTGCGAATGTCCACGACACTGCGTATGTCTATATAGACGGCGAGCACAAGGCGACTATTGACCGCCGCGACGAGAACAAAGTTGCAGGCTACGACACATTCAAATTCGACGGCTGCACGGACGGCTGCACGATAGGCGTATTGGTTGACGCTATGGGACGAGTGAACTACGGCGAGCACCTCTACGACCGCAAGGGCATTGATGCCATCCGCTACGGCAACCAGAATCTCATGGGCTACGATGTTGTCACACTTCCGCTCGACAACCCCGAGAAGATAGACTTTTCGCTCGAGGGCGGCAAGTATCCCCTCTTCATGCGCGGACACTTCAAGGCGCAGAGCCAAAATGACTGCTTCGTTCACCTTGACGGGTTCAAGAAGGGCTGCGTATACATAAACGGCTTCAACATCGGCCGCTACTGGGAGATAGGTCCCCAGCGCGCGCTGTACATTCCCGGAGTTCTGCTCAAGGACAAGAATGAGATAATCATACTCGAACTTGAGGGCTGCGAGAAGGCGGAGGTCGAGATAACCGCCGAGCCGGATTTGGGATAAAACACAAAAGTATAAATAACAAACCGCCGGACTGTCGCCCGGCGGTTTGCTTTAGAGCTGTTTACTTGTTTTCAGAACAATCCGTCAATGAATAGGCGGAATACCGTGATTGGGGAGAAACCACTGGAACGAAAGTATATAAAGGACTTTCTTGAGAATATTTCCTATCCACAGGACAATCGTATAGGGTATTCTGACTAACCATGCCGTGTGAATCGAGCCGATCGTTTCAGTCGCGCCGCAATCAGGACATACGCGGGTCTTTGTGCCGTTCTTGAACAGAGTTGCATCTTTGTTGAGTTTCCACTCTCCCCAGTGATGCTCTTCTGTTTCGGTTATTCCGCAGCCGGAGCAGGTTCTTGTATGAGTTTCGCCGTTTCCGTCGTCAACCCACTCACCCCATGCGTGTCCGAGTGCATCAACATTGCCGTCAACATATGTATATCCGCATATCTTACAGACATGAGTGGTATAACCGGCCTCGGTGCAGGTAGCTTCCTTCACCGTAACCTCAAAATCGCAGTTCTCGCTCTCGAAATTGTGGCATCTTGAGCAGGTGCGCGAATGAGTGCCGTTATTGTTCATATACCAATCATTATAGTCATGTCCGAGCGCCGAGATAACATATGTGTCATACTTCGCGCCGCAATCCGCACAGAAGATACCGCCTATTCCGTCGGTAGTGCAGGTGGCTTCGGTAACGGTCTCTCTGTAGCCCTCTCTATGCGTATGCATCTTGAACGACTTTGTCTCAAGCACCTCGTCGCAGCGGGTGCAGTAACGGCTCATCTGACCGTCATGGTTTGCGGTAGGCTCAAAATCGATCTTCCAGACTCCTTCGTCATGACCGAGTGCGTTAACAGTACGTTTATCAATAGCTTTACCGCAGCGAGTGCAGAAGAGAACCTCCTGTCCGTCTTCACGGCACGTGGGCTTTGTGACAACTACCCAAGTTCCGTCATCGTGACCGAGAGCGTCTATCTGGCGGCTGTCGATAACCTTGCCGCAGCGAGTGCAATAGCAAGTTTCCTCGCCCTTGCTTTCGCAGCCGGGCTGTGAAGTAATAACCCATTTGCCGTCATCATGGCCGAGAGCCTCAACCGCGCGAGTCTCTATAAGCTCGTTGCAGTCCGGGCAATATGCCGACTGCTCTCCGCTCGCGGTGCAGGTAGGAGCGACTGTCGTTACCCAAATCGCCTCTTCGTGGTTATGACCCTTCGCGGGGATAACATCGTAATAGGTAAACTCGCATCTCTTGCAAACATACTTCATCTGACCCTTGCCCTTACAGGTAGCCTCAGTTACGACCTCGCTTGCATAGTCGTGTCCGAGAGGGGCTATCTGACGGCTGTTAAGTTCCGCATTGCAGCGGGTGCAGTAAACCTTTTCGGTTCCTTCGCCGAGGCAGGTGGGCTCAACCGTAGTGACCCATGCTCCGTCGCTGTGACCGAGAGCAGGCACATAGCTGTCGGTATAGCTGTCGCCGCATGAGCAGGTATGTGTAGTGTAACCCTGAGATGTACAGGTGGGTGCGGTAACAGCGGAAGTATAGGAATGGCTGTGGGAAGGTGTAGAACTGCCGCCAGTCCAGTTCTTGCCCCTCGTTATGGCCATTGTTTGTCCGCTTCTCCAACTCCATTCAATAACGTGCTTCCTAACCAAGTTATGGTTCGAATTGCCAAAATTACTATCTAGAACAGTTACGCCAGAGTTATTATGAGATATGTAAATAAAGCTGTGATAATTCTGATTGTCACCAACAGTTCTTCCCACTCGTATAACATCGCCTGTTCTCACGCCAGAACTGTCCATTTCGCTCTTGGTAAATGTACCACTGTATATTTTATATTTTCTTACATTGTCAGATGAGTTCTGCGCATAAATATACCAAAGGCAATAGTTCGCAAAGCCTGCGCAAGAATAAGCTGTAGGATATACTTCGCCCGAATATGACTGAAAATGCCCGGGGGTTAAATCTATCGAATCCGGAACTAACCCCATCGTATTTTTCAGCCAATCCGTTTTAATAATATTTGTGTTTTTGCATTGACTACAATAACTATTCCCGCAAGAGGATTGTGTCGTTGTAAAATATTTGTCCACAAGTGCATTAGCCAACTGCATTGTTCTTTCTGTTGCAGTTGCAGCATCAACTGTGTGAGAAGCATCAGCGGCGGAGGCCGTCAAGTTCATCGGCATAACTCCAACCATCATTGTCAAAGCCAAAACAAGCGCCAAAAGCCCGCTGAAAATTTTACTGCTTTTACTTTTCATTCTCATTGTTTTGTGGTAAAATACCACTGTCTCCTTGTCATATTTACGCTCACTTCAAGGGACATAAGTTCGCGGAGAGCCGAACGAGCGTATAGACGCAAGCTCTTCAACGAACGACCGGGGAACAGTGCCTGCCCGCACTGTTCTCCTTTTTTGTAAAGTGCAGTTTCGACGAAGCTGCATTTACAAACAAATATGCCGCATAAACCACCCCCACCTTCAAATTTTCTATATATCCCGAACAGCCTATCCGTTCGATATATATCTATCATATTTCCGGCGTATCAATTTTCAAACGCCGAGGCTGCCGCAATTTCGTCTTCGGCAATACGATAGCAAATTGCGCGAAAAAAAATCAATAGGCTTAGTATAATTGACAGGTTTTAAGGATAAATAACAGGTTATATTTCTTATTTCCAATATCAACCGTTTTGCTCAACCAAATGTGCCCTCTTCGGCAAACATAAAACCCCGGGCTGTAAAATACAGTCCGGGGTGAGCTTATTTAAGATAAAATTTACTGCTTTGCGCCGTTATCGAACATCTCGAGAGCCTTGACGCTGATTGCGAAGCAATCGGCAAGACCCTGCTCGTTCATGTTGTCATATGTGTCTCTTCTGGTGTGATAATAGTCCTCAAGCTTATGGTTGAGTCCGGTGACGCCGGTCGCTCTGAAGCCCGCCTGCGCGAACGCTGCGGAATCGGTAGCGCCGCCGAGAGGCGGAACCCAGCCCTTCTTGCAGGAGATATCAAGCTCCTTAGCAGCCTCCATAAACAGGTCGGAGACATCTTTATCCGCCTTGACCGTGCCGTTGAGGTCGCGGTAGTTGGTCATAAGATACTTGGGATCGTGAATCGTATCATAAGAGAAGATGAAGGTCGGGACATCGTCGAACTCGCCCTTATGAGCCGCGCACCACGCCTTTGCGCCGCGCAGACCTGCTTCCTCGGAGCCGGTGAGGATAACGCCGACTTCGGTGTTCTCAAACTCGATGCCCTCTTCCTTGAGAGCCTTGAGGATGGCTATGCCCATATAGCAGCCGGAAAGGTTGTCGTTCGCGCCGTCAACGATGCGGTTCTCGTTCCACATCCAATAAAGGCCGATAAGGAACGGGACGAACACAAGGCCGATGAGGCGAAGAAGTCCGAGAGTCTCGTCTGCGTCGAACGAGACATACTCAAGTCCGTTCTTTGCTACGAGCATTATGGAAATGACAAGATAATAGACAGCGCCGATGCCGCAGATAACCGCGTGACCCTCAAAGCCGACACCGCCGAGCTTATAGTTGACAGGCCACTCCCAGGCAGCGTCCGGATGGCCGTTGAAGAATATGCGGCGCTTGACTTCGCCCTTGCAGCTTTTGACTGCGGTGACGTTATGGCCGGTCTTTTCGGGGAAGAAGCGATCGATAAACTTCTTATAGAGTCCGAACTGCATAAAGACTATAAGCAGGCCGACGACGATAAGAATTATCGAGACGAGCGGATAGAAGAACGAAATAGCGACCGCCGCGAGAACGAAGGTAATCGTGAAATATATCCAGCCGAAGAACGAACCGGGGTTCTCTTTGAACGACTCGACGTCGGCTCTCTCGCATCCGCACTCGTTTTTCAGTACGTCCGCCATATACTCACATGCCTGCTGCTCGCCCTTGGAGCCGGGATCGCGTTTTTCGAAGTCCTTGCATATGTGGGTTATCTCGCTCACCATATACTCGGCCGCTTCTTTCTTCTTGTCAATGATTGACTGAAGATTCATTTTTATTACCTCCTTAAATATAAGTCAAGCGGCCGCCCGAAACCGCAAATACGGGTCGCGGCAGCCGCTCAAAACAGTCTTTTATCTGCGGGGACCGGTGAAGCCGTTTGCCTGCTGGAACTTGTCGATCTTGTCGATAACGCCGAGGACAACATCGAAGCCGTCTCCGACAGTGTCAACGCTGAAGCGCTCGGGCATATCGTGCCAGGTGTGATAATAATAGGTCAGGGTCGGATCCTGAGCCGCAAATGTAACGGACTTCATGCCCGCCTTGGTCATCGGGGTGCTGTCGCAGCCGCCGACGGGGTTATGTATGCAGCCGTTGGACTTGCTCTGAATACCAAGCTCCGAGAAAGTATCCTTGAACATTGCCTCAAGATCCTTGTCGAAGCGGCAGAACTGCCAATCGTCCTTGATAACAACCTCGAAATAGTCCTTATCGGCGACGGAGTCGATATTTATGTTCCATGCGTTTTCAAGAATGACCTCGCCCTTATGAGCGCGGGTGAACGCGATAGAGCCGCGCAGACCCGCCTCCTCGGAGCCGCAGTTGAAGTCGATGATGCGGCAGTTCTTGGGCATCTTGTCGGGATTCTCTTTGAAATACTTTGTAACAGCATAGCTGATAGCGCAGCCGGAGGCGTTATCCATAGCACCGCGGGATGCGTTGCGCGGATCGGGATCAGCCCACATAACAAGGAACGCGCAGCCGATAGCTGTGACGAGGGGCAGGAAGCGCATAGCGAACATGAAGTTCACGAACGCGGGAGAAGCGAAAGCTTCCGCTGCCCAGCTTGCGCCGAAATAATAGCCGGTGTAGAGGGTCGCGACGGCAATCGAAGTGCCTGCAAGGAAGAAGAAGCAGAGAGCGCCGAAGCCGACCTTGGCGAAGGTGGCAACGAGACCGAGTGCGGGGTTTGTCTTAGCGAACTTCGAAGCGTGCTCGGAATGACGCCAGTTCCAGCTGGTGTCGGTATGGCCGGAGAGGATGATGGTGTAGTCATACTTGCCGTCCTCCGGGAGCAGCTCGCCGTAGGTGTTCTGCGATACTTCCTGCTTGAAGAACATATCGAACCAGGTCTTATAAAGGAAAACGCTGCAGACGAGCCAGACGATACATGCCGCAGATGCGAGCGCCATGCCGTACCAGACTGCGGGGATGCCCATTGCGATATAGACAAGGGCGCTCAGCGCGAGACCGAGCCAGCCTGCATAGGGGATTCCGCCGATGGACGCACGCGGGGAAACCGCAAACTCTTCGCGAACGGGCTCGATGCCGATCTCTCTGAGCTTATCGCCCATATAGGCAGCAAACTTTTTTTCGCCGTCCGAACCCGGCAATCTTGCGCCGATGTTCTTCGCGGCATGATTGATTATGTCGTATACCTCTTCGGCATACTTTCTGTGTTCTTCTTTCATGAAAAAGCGACACTCCTTTTGAAAATGTGCCATAATTATACAATAATTAGACGCAAAATTGCAATAGGGTTTAAAGAGAATATAAAAATTTCTTTAAATCTTTGTGAACGAGTAAATTTTTTCGGCGTCGGGCGGAAACGATAATAAATGCAAAGGCGCTTTTTTCTATCAGAAAGGATAAAATTAAAATGAATAAAGAAACCGACAAAAAATTCGACGGCAGCCACTGCCCCACCCCGAGCTCTGAACCCGTCATGGGCGAACCCGAGGACTCATTCGACATGGTGAACAAATACGGAACCTACAACATTCAGCCGACCTCGCAGACGGAAAATTCTTTTCCGCATATTGCGCAGGGACTGCCGAAAAAGCGCAAAAACGGGAAGAAGAATTAAAAGGCTACCCCCTCGGTACGAACATGACTTTTTTCGGTATTAACTAAATTTTTTTGGGCAAAGCATCCAAATTCATTGACAGAAATTGTTTAAAGTATTAAAATGCAGTAGGAAGTTTTTTTGTTCTTTTTTGGGGGTAGATTATATTGAGAATTGCGGTATGTGACGACGATTTGCGGGAACTTCGGGAGATAATGTCGCTCATTGAAGAATATCCGCGAAAGGCAGCCTACGGAATAAGTGCTACGGCCTTTTCAAACTCCGAGGAGTTGGCGGAGAGAATCGGTGAATTCGATGTTTTTCTTCTCGATTACCGAATGCCGGATATAGACGGGTTCGAGCTTGCAAAGCGTATCAGAGAAGAATATATGACAACGAAGACTATTATATTCATCTCGCAATACGACGACATCGTCTACGACGCTTTTGAGGTTCATGCGCATCGCTATCTCACAAAGCCCGTTGAGAAAGAGAAGCTCTACCGTGCGCTCAACGAGCTGGACAAGGACGCATATTCATTCCGCCGCCTGCTCGTCAGAAACGGCGGGGATTCAAAGCTCATCGACATAGACAGCATATATTTTATAAAAGTCGAGCGTAAGGACGCATATATTCACTACGACAGCGGCGGCGAAGAGAAAGTGTTCGTCTGCAAAAGGTCTCTCGACAGCCTTGAAAAGGAGCTTACGCCTTTTCACTTTTTCCGCACGCACCGCAGCTATCTGACGAATCTGTCGATGATAGATTACCTTAATACGGATGGTATATACATAAAGAACCGTGAGGAGAGCATTCCTATCAGAGCGAAAAGCTTAAACAAGATATCCAGAAAGCTTCGCGAGCTGGCACGGCAGCGCAACGCACTTTAAAGTATAGGGGTAACAGAAGATGAACAATGTTAAGGTGCTAAACGCCGTTTGCCCGCCGCTGAACCTCATCAGCTGCGTGTGCTGTATACTGCTTGTGCACACATTTCTGCATTCGGTCGGTTACGAAACGAAAACGAGGAAAATCCCGCTCGACGTTTTCTGCCTCGGCCTCGCCGCACTGAGCTTCGCTCCGGCATTTTTGCCGAAATACCTCGATGTGGCCGACACCGTTGACATGACATCGACTCTGTGCCACATCGTCTATCCCTATCTGATGTTCAAGTCGCGCAAAAAGACGGCCTTTTTATGGATAGGAATAGCCATGGTATCGAGCCTTGACTACCTGGCGTTCATATTGAACTATGCCATGAGGCTCGGCGTCATAGGTCAGCTGATAACCCGTATTGTCATATATCTAATTATATTCGCCGCCACCGCGCTGATCGTCAGAAGGCGCGGACGGGCAGACCTCACGGAAGCCTTCGACAAATTCCCGCCTGTCGCAAGCCTGATGATATACGCGGCTTTTCTCGCCGCATATTACAGCGTCACGGTCTCATTCAACGCTGAATATACAAAAGAAACGGCAAACGCGCTGACTATGCTTTCGTCCGTGCTCATCGTCGGGTGCATAGCGTATCTGGTTACAAAATATCTTATCGCTTCGCAGAGAAAGCGCGCGATGGAGAAGCAGCTTGAGCTCGAGCTCAACCACTACAATAATATGGTTCAGAAGAACCGCGATATGCGTGTGTTCCGCCACGATTTCAAGAACAATCTCACCTCCGTCAGGGCGTTGATATCCGACGGGCAGTACGGCGAGGCGGAAAAATACATAGACGAGCTTTACGGCAGACTCGACGCGACGAAAAATGCATTTTCGACAGGCAACCACTTTGCCGACGCCATACTCGCCGAGAAGAGCGCCGCTGCGGCGATTTGGCAGACTAAGCTTGATTTCGACGGAATAATACCCGCCGACGGGATTGAAAACATCGACCTCTGCACTATTCTTGCGAACGCGCTGGACAACGCTGTTGAGGCGAGCAAGCTTGTTGGCAACGCGGTCATCAGCATTCACGCCGTTCAGGATTCGGCGGTGTTCATGCTGACCGTCAGCAACCCCACTCTCCACCCGGTCGAGATAAAGAACAACACTGTCAAAACGACGAAGCTCGACAGCGTGAACCACGGGCTCGGCATCGGCAGCATAAGAAGCGCCGCAAAGAAGTACAACGGCGAGGTCAATCTCAAATATGAAAACGGATATTTCACTGTTGAAGTGATGATGATAATGAGAAAGGGTGCAAGAAACGATGAACAGTAAAATCAAAGCAACGCTCAGGAAATTTTTGAGCGTTGTGCTCGCGGCACTGACCGTGTTCGGCTGCGCCGGAGCGGCTTTTGCCGCAGGCTCGGACGCAAGCGGCACAGTCAACGGAGTCGATTGGGTCTACACCTCGGCCGACAAAACGCTCGTTTTGAGCGGCAGCGGCACACTCGGCGAAGATGTTGCCGACTTCGGGCTTTTCGGCGGCTCATGGGTCGCCGAGCATGTAAAGATCGGGGCGGATGTAAATATCACAACCGGTCGCGTCTTTGAGAACTTTGACTTTGTAGATGAATATGAGGTAGACGCGAACAATAAATATCTCTGCAACCCCGACGGCGTGCTTATGGACAAAGATAAGACTGTGCTCATAAAATACCCAGCTGGGAGCAAAGAATTTTCGTTTTACACCGTTCCCGATACCGTGAAAACCATTTCTTACCGTGCTTTTGAGTTTTCTTCCGCTCTCAAAACAATATTCCTTAACGACGGTCTTGAGACAATAGAAAACTTTGCGTTTGACAACTGCGGCAATTTGCTCTATATCACAATACCCGGCACGGTGACCTCGATGGGCAAAGGCGTTCTGGCTCAGTGCAATCTGCTCAACAAGGTAACCATTGAAGAGGGCGTTACCGCGATACCCGAAGACGCATTTGACAGATGCAGAAGTCTCGAAACAGTAAATCTTCCCGATTCACTGACAACTATAGGCGACATCGCATTCTTTGGCTGCACCAAGCTTAAAACCCTGAAGCTGCCGAAAAATCTTCAGACATTTACCGACTCCCCCGGAAGAAATTTCGGCGGACTCAATATTGCCCTGACAGTCGACCCCGAAAATCAGTATTTCAGCACGGACGATCTCGGTGTGCTCTACAACAAGGACAAGACCCTGCTCTACTACTGCCCGAATCTTCCGTATACTTTTGACTACACCGTCAGATGTGATCTCAATAAATATGCATTCAAGGGGTGCGAAAATCTCAGAAACGTTGACATTGCATATAACCTGCGCGCCATACCGACATATGCTTTCAACGGCTGCAAAAATCTCAATACCGTAACTCTCCCCGCGACGCTTCAGAGAGTTGACGGCGCTGCGTTCGATTCATCGCTGAATACGGTAAATTACCGCGGCACAGAGGAACTCTGGAAGCTCATAACTATAGACAGCTACGACAACAGCGCCATTAAATCGGCAAATGTTGTTTATAATTACAGCGAAGAGGAAGAGCCGGAGGAGATAACCTTCACCTTCGACAGATCCAAAAGTACTGTAACCATAACAGGAAGCGGCACTTTGACGGTCAATGACATAAAGAAATGGGACACCTCGGAAATAAACACATACGCTCTCAAGGTTAAAATCGGCAAGAACATAAACGTAACCGATGCGAGAGTGTTCTGCGACTCGATACAGCCGTTCTATTACATGAAATCGTTCGAGGTCGATTCCGGCAACCCGTATCTCAGCTCGCTCAACGGAATTCTCTACAACAAGGACAAGACAAAGCTCATCAGGTTCCCTGCCCAAAATACAACGGCTGACTACGATGTTGTCGAGTGCACGGTGGCCCCAACCGTAAAGGAAATCGCCCCCTATGCGTTCAAGAGCGCGGGCGTTACCGACGTCTATCTCCCGAACGGACTTGAAACTATAGGTCAATACGCATTCGACGGTGCTTCGAAGCTCATTGACATAACAATTCCGTCATCCGTAAAAACAATAGGCTTCGGAGCATTTAGGGATTGCGCGAAGCTGACAAGGGCGGTTATTTCCGAAGGACTCGAGACTATACCCTCGGAATGCTTCTCGATGTGCAAAAAACTTGAAAGCGTAACTATCCCCGATTCCGTCACAAGAATCGAAAGAGGCGCCTTTACGGGCTGTGCACTCAAGGAGATAAAGATATCTAAGAATCTGACAAATATCGTCGTCCCCGGCTACACCTTCGCAGGATGCCCCGCGGCGGTCACGGTAGACGCCGCCAACCCGAACTACAGCGCAGACGAGCGCGGAGTGCTCTATAACAAGGACAAGTCGCTCCTGCTCCACTGCCCGAACTTCGAGAAAGCTTTCACATTCGATATAAACTGCAACATAGATCAATATGCTTTCTACAACTGCGCGAATCTTACTGATGTAACTTTCTCATATGCTATCAAGAAAATTCCGTATGCCGCGTTCAGGAACTGCGGCTCGCTCAAGATAACCACAGTCCCCGACACAGTCAGAATGATAGACCAGGTAGCATTCGACGGATGCGGAATGACAGAGTTCTATCTCCCCGACTCGGTTGAATATGTAGGAACTCAAGCATTCAGCAGCACACCGCTGACACATTTTGAGTTCAATGACAAAGTAGACACTTTCAAAAATATATTCTCTATATGCCCGAAGCTCAGAACCGTCGTTGTCGGAAAGGGCATAAAGAAGATAGAAATCGGTGCGCTCGGCGGCACGAACAGGATAGATACTATATACTATCGCGGCACAAAGAGCGACTGGGACAAGATAAATGTTGTTGACGTTGCATCTGCGCTCAAGAACATCAAGATTGTCTACAACTACGGCCAGACGAGCGGCGTTTGCGGAGATAACCTCACATGGAGCCTGCAGCCCGACCTCTTCCAGATAACTGTTGAGGGCAGCGGCGACATGTATTCCTACGACAACGCTGAGGACTTCACCTGGAGCAGCAACGCCGATCTGGTCACGGGAGTTGTATTCGGCAACGGAGTGACCTCCGTCGGCAAGAATGCGTTCAACAGCTTCCCCCATCTCAACGAGGTACTGCTCGGAAGCGATGTAAAAAAAATAAACTCCCTCGCATTCGCAAACTGCGGCGACCTCATGACCGTTGCGATAACAACGGAGGGCGACACGGAAATAGAGTACGATGCGTTTGACGGTCACAACGAAAAATTCCTGCTCATATGCGACGAGAAAAACACCGCCGCGCAGGCTTTCGCCCTTGATAATGAGATGCCGCTTGTGACAGTAAGCTACGACGAGGAGAAGAAGGTTATAAACTTCAAGGGCACGCTCACCGTTTTTGACGGCGTCGCCGGAAGATACCTCGCCTACTACGCATCGAGATACCCCGACGCCATGTATCTCCACTTCGACGTTCTGACCTTCGACGGAATCAAGACGGCAGACTCTACGGACGGCAAGAGATTCGAGTGCGTCGATCCCGACTCCGAGTACCTCACCTTCAAGGACATCTATGTGAAGATAAGCGTTATGAAGGACGGCGAGGAAAAGGACGTCACCTTCGGCGAAATGCTTGAAAGATACGAAAACGGCGACTACGACGCTTTCTATGCCGAAATAGAGAACGACAAGGGCACGGATAAATCGCTCGTTGTCAAGGCTTTCCAAGCAATCTTCAAGCCGATTCTTAAAATCACGTCATCTATAATTAATTTTATAAAGAAGCTGTTTAAATAACACAGACGAGCCGCTCTGCAAAACTCGCAGGGCGGCTCTTTTTGCGTTTCATTCGCGCTTATTATTGATTTTCTTCCCGCGAAATGATATTATAAAAGGCAACAGATTTTCGGAGATGAGTTTTGTGTTTATTCTGACGCTCGACAGCAACGATCCGTTTTTCAACCTGTCGGCGGAGGAATATCTGCTCCGCGAAAAAAGCGAAGATTTTTTCCTGATTTGGAAAAATAAGCCGTGCATTGTAATCGGCAGAAATCAGAACGCGGCGGACGAGATAAACGGTGATTATGTCCGCACCCGCTCCCTGCCCGTTGTCAGGCGTATGACCGGCGGAGGGGCAGTTTATCACGACGCGGGCAACCTCAATTTTTCGTTCATTCAAAACGGCGAGCCGAACAGAGCAAAGCTATGCAGACCTGTTATCGAGGTTCTTCGCTCCCTCGGCGTTGAAGCAAAGCTTTCCGGGCGAAATGATATCACAGTCGACGGCAGAAAAGTTTCCGGCACGGCGATGTGTTCGCGCGGCGGCAGGTCGCTGTTTCACGGCACGCTGCTGATAAGCGCCGACCTTGAAGCTATGTCCGAAGCGCTGAAACCGGACGAAAACAAGCTGATGGGGCACGGAGTTAAATCAGTCAGAAGCCGCGTTGCGAATCTGTCGGAATACACGAAAGAAGAAGTCAGACCCGATATTATCGGTGCGATGCTGGCTGGATATATGACGGAGCGCGGCGGAGAAATATATGAACTCGGCGAAAGCGATATAGAAGCCATTGAGAAGCTTCGGGACAGTAAATATTCGACCGACGAATGGAACTGCGGCGCCGAGCGGTTTTCAAAAGCTGAGCGATCCCGTCTTAGCTGCGGGACGGTTTATATAAAAAAGAAAACCGCCTGCGGGAGAATAGAGGATATCCGCATTTTCGGCGACTTTATGAATACCGGAGACGTATCGGAGATTGAGAATCATCTTAAAGGAATCAAGCTTCGGCGCGGGGCGATAACATCGGCGCTCGAATCGGTTCAAACGGAAAAATATATCCCCGGGCTGACAGCCGGGGAGCTTGCGGACATCATAACAAAAAGCGAGTGATACACATGGAGAGACTCAAAAGAACGGCCGCCATACACGATATATCGGGCTTCGGCAAATGCTCGCTGACAGTTGCCCTGCCGATAATCTCAGCCATGGGCATTGAGGTTTCGGTCATACCGACCGCCGTGCTATCGACGCACACGGGCGGGTTCACGGGCTTCACCTACCGCGATCTCACGGGCGACATGCGCCCGATCGCGGAGCATTGGAAGAGCCTCGGAATAAAATTTGATGCGATATACAGCGGCTTTCTCGGCTCAGTCGAGCAGATAGACATAGTGACCGATTTTATAGACGATTTCAAAGAGAAAGACACGGTCGTGCTCGTCGACCCCGCGATGGCGGACGGCGGGAAGATGTACACGGTGTTTGACATGGACTTCGCAAAGCAAATGACGCGCCTTTGCGCCAAGGCGGACATAATCGTTCCGAACTTCACGGAAGCTGCATTCATGCTCGGCGAGGAATACCGCCCTGCCCCCTACTCAAAAGAATATGTTGAATCGACGCTTCGCAGGCTCTCTTGTCTCGGACCGTCAAAGGTGGTCCTGACGGGAGTTGCATTCGACGGCAGACAGGTCGGCTCGGCATCATACGACCGCTCGACAGACGAGATAAGCTACGCCCTCTCGGACACGGTGGACGGATATTTTCACGGCACGGGCGACGTGTTCGCGAGCGCGCTGCTCGGCGCATACATGAACGGATTGAGCCTCGCCGAGAGCGCAAGGATAGCCGTTGACTACACCCACGGCTGTATCGTGAGGACAAAAGAAGCGGGCACGGATCTTCGCTACGGCGTTGATTTTGAGCACGGAATACCCGATCTGCTCCGGCAGACAGGAATAATATAAATAAAGAAAAGGCAAAGAGGAGAGGAAGAAATGAGCTACGCAGACGAGGTATTTATCGCCAACTGCAAGGATATACTCGAAAACGGCACATGGGACACGGACTACAACGTTCGCCCGCACTGGGAGGACGGCACGAGTGCGCACACGATAAAGAAATTCGGCATCGTCAACCGCTATGACCTTTCAAAGGAGTTCCCGGCGATGACGCTCAGAAAGACCTTTATCAAGAGCGCAACGGACGAGCTGCTCTGGATATGGCAGAAAAAATCGAACAACGTCAACGACTTCAAGGGGCACGTCTGGGACGCTTGGGCTAACGAGGACGGCAGCATCGGCAAGGCATACGGCTATCAGCTCGGAGTCAAGCACCACTATCCCGAGGGCGACTTCGACCAGGTTGACAGAGTTCTCTATGACCTCAAACACAACCCGCTCAGCCGCCGCATACTGACAAACATATACGTCCACGCAGACCTGAGTGAAATGAATCTCTATCCCTGCGCCTACAGCATGACTTTCAATGTCACGGGCAAGAAACTCAACGCGATACTCAACCAGCGCTCTCAGGATATGCTCACGGCAAACAGCTGGAATGTCTGCCAATATGCGACGCTCGTTCACATGGTAGCGCAGGTCTCGGGACTTGAGCCGGGCGAGTTTGTTCATGTCATTGCGGACGCGCATATCTACGACAAGCACGTTCCGATAGTCGAAGAGCTGATAAAGCGCGAGCCCTACGACGCGCCGAAGTTCGTCCTCGACAAGTCAATAACGGATTTCTACAAGTTCACGCCCGACAGCGTGCATTTTGAGGACTACAAATATCACGAGTTCACCGAGAAGATACCCGTTGCGATATAAGGAGCGAAGATGAAAGCAATAGTTTGTGCCGACATAAACTGGGGAATCGGCAAGGGCACGGGAATGCTCTTCCATATCCCCGCCGACCTCAAGTTTTTAAAAGAGAAGACCATGGACAGCACCGTTATCATGGGACGCACGACATTTCTCTCCCTGCCGGGGCAGAAGGCTCTGCCGGGCAGGAAGAATATAGTGCTGACGCGAGACGAAAATTGGAGCGCCGAGAATGTCACGGTGTACCACGGCATTGACGAGCTCGCGGACATTATTGAAAATGGCGAAAATGTATTCCTCATGGGTGGAGAGGCGGTCTACAACGAGCTGATCGACTCATGCGATGAAGCGTATGTAACGCGCGTGAATGCGGACGGAAAGGCTGAAAAGTTCTTTCCCGATCTCGACCGCCGCGAAGGCTGGAAGCTCGTCGAGCATTCCGCCGCGCAGGAGAGCAACGGATACGTTTTTACATTTGACAGATATGTAAAAAAATAAGCTATACGAAACGGGATTGACGGACTGACCGCCAATCCCGTTTTTTTTTGTTTTATTCGGTCGGGTCGAGCTTTTGGCTCTTTAATCAAAGATTTATTTTTGCGCTATCGCCGTTCTTGTCGCAATATGCACAAACAAAGCGCCCGACATTTGGAAATATTGACGAGAGAAAAATAAAGTTTTTCCGTTGACAAACGCCGAAAAGGATGATAATATACAACTGAGCTATTTGAGATAGCTCAGTTAGCTAACTTTTTAATACGGAGGACAAATCGTGATTATACTCGATTTCCACTCAAAAACACCTATCTACGAACAGATCGAGGAGCAGGTGATGCTCATGGTCAGGCGCGGCGTGTACAAGCCGCACGACCGTCTGCCCTCCACCCGCTCTTTAGCTTCCGAGCTCAAGCTCAACGTGAACACCGTAAAGCGCGCGTTTCAGGAGCTTGAGGCAAAGGGCGTGACCTATTCCCAACCCGGGCGCGGAGTCTTTATCAGCGAAAACGCGGCGGACAACAGCCGCGTGCGCGAGCAGGCTTTTTCGGCGCTCTCGGCCGCTCTGCGCTCGGCGAAGGCAAACGGGCTGAGCGAAGCGGATATTGAGGAGCTTCTAAAGCAGGTCTACGCCGAAAACAAATGAAAGGAGCAAAGAGGCAAACGCCATGATTGAATTCAGAAACGTCACCAAAAGCTACGGCGATTTTACCGCCGTTGAGGACATATCCTTCTCCGCCTGTGACTCGTCCGTCTGCGGTCTGATAGGCTACAACGGCGCGGGCAAAACAACGCTTATAAAATGCGCCGCAGGGCTCTATAAGCCGGACTCCGGCAAGGTGCTTATAGACGGCGAATCCACCTACAATTCCGACGAGGTGCGCTCGCGGCTGTTCTTCGTGCCGGACGATCTCTTCTTCCCCGTCGGCTCGACCCCGAACAGCGCGGCTCGATTCTACAAAGACTACTACCCGGAGTTTTCATTCGGCAACTTCGAGCGTATGCTAAAGCTCTTTGAGCTTGACGGCGACGCGAAAATACGCGGATTTTCAAAAGGAATGCAGCGCCAGACGGAGATAGCGTTAGCGCTCGCCTCGTCGCCGAAAGTCCTGTTGCTCGACGAATGCCTCGACGGGCTTGACATCGCAAAAAAGGACATCTGCAAGCAGCTTTTCATGGACTACATGGCTCAGAGCGGTTGCACCATGCTAATCTCGTCCCACGCGATAGCAGACCTTCAAAACCTCTGCGACAGGATAGTGCTGATATCCGGCAAGCGTATGCAGATGAACTGCTGCACGGACGATATTCCCTCGACCTGGCGCAAATTCAGGCTTCAGTTTGACTTTGAGCCGACGCGCTCGATATTCGGGAATATCGACATCAAAAAGCTCGACATCGATGGCAGGAGCGCCGTTGTGACCATCTGCGGACACATCGACGACGCGAGAGCAAAGCTCGACGCATTGGAGCCGCTGTTCATCGACGAGTTCCCGATGGAGCTTGAAGAAATATTCTTACAGGAAACGGAGGATAAGAGCGATGAAATCTCAAAAGTCTTTGAATAATATTGCTTCCGCCGACTTAAAGCGCAGCTTTGCTTCAAATCTCGTCATACCCGCGCTGACCTTTCTCGCATTCACTGTGCAGGCGGCAGTATGCACATATTTTCAGTTCAAACAGAAAGAAAAGGTCTTTTTCACATGGTTCAGGAACTCGCCCGATGCGCTTGTTTTCATCTCATTCTGCATTGTGCTCGTCGGCGCGATACAGGCGGCATATACCCTGCGGTTCATCAACATAAAGAATCAGTCAAATGTGTGGTTCAGCTTCAATCTCAGCCGCTCGACGCTCTTTAAAAACCGCTGTGTTTCTTCGCTGACGCTCCTCGGCGCGGCGATAATAATACCCGGAATAATCAGCGCGATAATATGCTGCGCGTCCGGCTGTTCCGCCTCAAAAGTTCTCCCGGTAATATTCTATCAGTATTCCGGATTTTTGACGATGATGTTCGCGGGCTTCGCGATAGGCGCGCTGACGGCTTCGCTCACGGGAAGCGTTGCGGAGAGCATATTCTATTCTGTAGTGCTCATTCTCGCCCTGCCGCTTCTCTCGACTGCTTGGGACGCCCTTTCTTCGGTATTTCTGCGCGGCAGGACGGCAGTCTCCGGCGTGAATTACACCGGCGACATGGATATGCAGCATTACTATTTCAGTTTCTCCATCCAACGGGGCGGACGCGGGATAATGGCATTCTGCCCGTTCACGCTGTTCCGCGTTCCCGGGACAAGCAGAGCGGATGTGATGAGCTTGAAGCTGCGCGGATTCGGCCCTATCGACTTCGGTTTCTGCAAGGACGGCTCGTCCCTGCCCGGGATAGACACATGGCTTCCGATACTGCTTTGGATAGTTTTGACCGCCGTATTGATCGTGCTCGCGCAGCGGATGTTCGGCAAAAAGAAGCTTGAAGAGCTCGGAGTTCCGGCGGCGAGCCGTGTGCTCACAGCACTTACCTCGGCGATAATAGTGTTCTGCGGATTTTCCGTTCCCGCATGGGTTTTGAAAACCACTATCCCCTCCGTTAATACTGCGCTCACCGCGCTTTTGGGCGCCGCCGTCATGCTCGCGGCATATTTTGCCTACACATTCATTGCGCGCAGGAATTTGAAAGCGGTTCGCAAAAATCTCTGGCAGTTTGCAATGCCGGTCGGCGCAGCGGCGATAATCACCGCAATATTCCTAACAGGCGGATTCGGCTACACCGCGCGTGTTCCCGAGGCGGAAGAGGTAGAGTATGTCACGGTGTCGATGCCGTTCAGCTTTGAGAGCGGAATGGCGCAAAACGGCAGTATACTCCGCACCGTCAAGGGCACTGCAACGGTTATCAAGCCCTATACAAACTGCATAACTCTCTCGACGGAAAAGGACATAAACACGGTGCTCTCCATCCACAAGCTCATAACAAACGAAAAAAAGAGCGACGAAAAGACAAACACCCAGTTCTCCGTCAAGTATTATTTCAAGAACGGGAAGAGCATGGAGCGCACTTTCACGAACATAAGCGAAAAAGACCTCAACTCATATTTTGCCGTTGCCGACACGGACGGGGTAAAGGAACAGCAATATCTTTTCCTCGCCGCCTCCGACACAGAGCGCGAAAAGCTCAAAAGCGAAGACGTAAAAGCTCCGAATATGTCGAACCTGCAAGGCTATTTCTTATTTCGAAACTACGGCAATCCTCTGCGCAATACGGATGGCGTTCTAATAGCGAGCAAGGACGGCAGCTTCTGCCGCGAGCTGAGCTCAGATGAGCTTGATAAGCTCGGCAAATGCATATGGAGCGACATATCGAAGAAAAAATATACGGATATTCTTCGCGGCAGCGAAAAGGAAGTAGCATATATTTATCTCATCGACAACGCCACGAACTACGGCGGTCGATATGAAGAAAATGTTGAAGGCAGATCTGTTCTTGCGGCTGTCACGGACGACATGACCGAGACGCTGAAGTTTATCAAAGAACACGGCATGGCGGACGCGCTCGGACAAAAGCGTGAAGTGAAGAGCGTCAATATTTACGACTGCCGCCGCATCATTTTGCAGGCGCAGGAGATAAACAAAAGCGGAAAATACGGCGGCACCGCGATAAACCCGATTTTTATTATGAGCACGATGTTCAACACGAAAGAAATAAAGTTGGTGAACAAAGCTTTCGGCGACATGGATGACTGCTTCATAAAGAGCGTTACAAATCAAAAGCAGTCAGACGAGCTGTTCGCACTCGCTCAAGGACAGTGTTACACCTCTCTCGGCGGCTATATCGCGCAGATAACATTCACCGACGGCTACAATCAGACGATGTACATTCCCGAAAGCGATGCACCGGGATATATAAAATAAGAGAAAACGGCAGGAACTTTTTTACGGTTCCTGCCGTTTTTGTTATACATATTCTGCTGTCATCTGAACTGTTTCGGTGAAGCGGTCGAAGTCTATCATGATGTAGTTGCCGCCGTTTTGGAAATCGAACTCGCGTTCGAATCTGCCGTCGGCGTCGGGCGTATATTCGAGCACTTTTCCGTTCATTCTCAGGCGGATGACCGCGCTGCCGGACTCGGTTTTGATATAAGCTTTCACTTTTATCAGCTTTTCGCGCACCGCCGCGCAGGAGAGCAACGGATATATTTTCACATTCGACAGATATGTAAAAGAATAAGAGACAAAAAGAACCGGGATTGATATTTCGCCAACCCCGGTTTTGTTTTATTCCGCCGGGTCGAGCTCCGGCTCGTTTTCTTCTATATCGCCCGCGAGACCTAATTTCTGTTCGAGCTTCGACTTTTTCTTATATGTCTCATTCCACTCCTGCTGAGTGAACTCATAGCCGTATGCAAGGAAGAGATCCTCGCCGCGCTTCTCCTGCTTTGAATAGCGCGCTTTCTTGAGCAGGACTACAATCCCCACGCCGAGCAGCGAACCGACGAGCGCCGCCGCGAACGAGAGCAGAATAACTTTCGCTCCCCCGCCGGCATAGAGCGGAGGCAGCAGCCCCGCAAATGCGTCATATTTATCGGTAACGACAATTGTGGAAGTGCGGAGAAGCCCGTATTTCTGAGCGTAGTCAGTCAAGAATGACTCGTTGCAGATGCCGAATGCCGCGGCGAGAATACCAGTGAGCGTTGTACCGCCGATGAGTACAAAAGGCGTTGTCTGTGGCTCTCTGACGCAATAGACCATCGGCGACATCGCCATGAGCCTGACATTCTGGAACACCTCGTTAATGAAGCCCGTGTTGAGCAGGTTTTCATCATAGACAACCATCGGCCAGGATTTGAATTTCTTGCCGACGAAGAGATATATCATGCATATCCACGACGGGGTTATCATCGCCGCGGAGAACACTGTGAGCAGTCTTGCGCTCTCCATTGAGCCCGCCAGCACGCCCTTGAATATCTCATCGAACACCGCGAGCGAGAGCGGACCGCCGACATCGAAACCGAGCGCGAAGCCTATCACGGCGCCTTTGAGAATGATATTTGCGGAGGAGGCGACTATTCCGGCGAGCTTATGCGCGAGCAGGGTCATCGGCAGAGCGTAGGCATAGTTCATAACGAAGAACACCGCGAACGCAGAGAGTCCGATAACAACGAGCGAATCGCCGAGCAGGGTCATATTTTTAAGCTGCGGGCGGAATGTGCATATCAGCTCATCGCGCTTTGCTTCGTCTTTTATCTTTGAATGGGCAAGCTTCAACAGCAGACCGGACGCCCATTCTATAACGACGACGCAGACCTTGTGCAGGAAGGTCACGCACACGGTGCTCAGCAACGCTATCACATAATAGCCCATGAAGCCGATAACAGACGAGCCACCTATTGTTTCAACGCCCGCGACCTGGGTGCAGAAGAGACCGAAATATACGGCGAGAACGCCCGAGACAAGCGCGGAGAAAAATCCGCCCGCATAATACGCCATACATATCGACATACCTATGCCGAAAAGCTGGACGGACATATACGAGACCCAATAGAGTCCATCGAGCAGGGACGGAAAAACTTTTCCGAGAATAAGTATTATGAACGCAAATATCGCGGCGAAGAGCATAAACGGGAACAGCGCGGTCGAGGTCTTGACCGCGGCGCGTCTGAGCTGATATTTTTCAAACAGCGGCGCTTTCAGATACTCCCCCGCGCTTTTGTACGGATTTTCTGTGTTATACATCTTTACCCTCCTGCTTGTTTTTTCTAATCATAGCATTATATTAGCGATATTGCAATATATTCACTTATTTTATCGCATCTTTTTGTATATATTTTAAAATTTTCTTGCAATCTGCACAATTTAAGCTCAGGACATTTGGGAATATTGACAGTCGGCAGAATAACTCTTTGCTGAAATTTCATTCCGCTCGCGCGGCAGCGATGTGTTGAGTCGCCGAGGCGATTATCAAGAAAAAAATCCTACCCAAGGGAAAACCGTGGGTAGGATTTCTGTTTTTCGCTCCCATGCAAGGCGCGGGGAAAATTATATTACAGCTCGTTTATCATCGAGAGCAGGTCGACATAGAACACGCGGACATTATGGTTGACAAACAGACCGCCGTTTATCGAGAGGTGGTCGCCGCTGAATGTCGGCATGATGTTCCATACGCCCGTTGCGACTTCGCCGCCGCTGTAAACGGCAGAGGGCGCATTGAACGGAGCGAGAGCGGAGATTTTGTTGACGAGTCCGTCGTTCTCGAACCACTTTTCGTCGACGACATAGCCGCCCTTGGTGGTGCAGGTGAACTTGCCCATTCTGACTGCGCACGCTCTGAAGAGCCTATCTATATTGCCGTCGACCGGGCTGTAAGTGCCGTCCGCATTGCGCTCGGTCGCGCTGCACGGATAGGAGAAATAATAGACATTTTTGAGCATCGAGATATTCTCGTTTATCGCGAGAGCGTGGTCGATGTCCATATCATATTCCGCGCTGTCCGAAAGCGCCCTGTCGAGATGCGGAGCGGTGGCAACGGTGAGCATGGCGACAACCGCGCGCTCTTCGGCGGTGGCGTTGACATCCTTTATTATAGCATCGCGCACGAGATAGGCGGTCGTGCCGTTATGCGGAGCGGCGAGCGCTGTGACGGAATATATCCAATCTGCCTTTCCGCCCGTGAACAGGTCGGAGACATCGCTGCCCGAAGCCTCGCGCTCGGCCTCGCTGCCGTTTGCCATAAGCTCAGCCAGAAGTCTGACGGTCACGCCGCCGAATGAATGACCGAGAAGATTTATCTTATCCTCGGCGCTCCACTCATCAATAAGCGGATCGGAGGAATAATCCTCGCCGTATCTGTCGTGGTGGCAGCGCTTTGAATGCTCCTCGCCGTAGTCGGTGACGGTGCCGGTCAGCTGGGCGTAGAGCTCGCAGGCTCTGTCCCATGCGCTTCCCGTCGGATCGACCGCTGCAGAATAGCACTCGAAGCCGCGGGCGTTGAGATATTGCATCAGATCGCCGCCGAACATACCCCAATAGGGCAGGAAATCGTTATACCAAGTGTAGCTGCCCCAGCCCGCGAGACCGTGAACGAAAACGTTGGCATACTCGGTGTTGAACTTCGTATCGTCAACCTTGACGTGCGGAATGTTGAGCGCGGGGAAGCAGAACATAATTACAGATACAATAAATGAAATTATTTTTGCCACATGACCATCCCTTTTTCATTGTTTTTGTCGGCGGTTATTCTCCGAACGCGCCGTTTACAAGACAATTATATATGGAATTTATTCCCGTTGTCAATCGGTTTTCAAAAATAAAAACGGCTGCGGTCGGAGCAAATATATTGCCCGATCACAGCCGTCTTTTCACCATTTTTCGCGCATGAGGCGGAGATTCAGAACTCTCAGCTCCTCTTTGCGTTTTTCATAATCCGGGCACCGCGAACCGACAAGCCGCCAGAACGCCGCCGAATGATCCATGTGTTTAAGATGCGAAAGCTCATGGATAATGCAATAATCAACCGCGCCCTCGGGCGCCATAACGAGAAACAGCGAGAGATTTATATTCCCCTTTGAGGTGCACGACCCCCAGCGCGTTCTCGCGGAATTTATCTTGACTGAAGCGATCGTTTCGCCGAACTGATCTGCGAGCTCATATGTCCTGCGGACGAGATAATTCTTGGCGAGCGAACGGTAGACTTCCTTGAGCGCTGCCGCCGTATCATCAACCGAGAGCCCGTCGGGGACAAAGAAATTGCTGCCGTCAAAGCCTGCGCGTTTTCCAGGAACTTTTATCATCGGATACTCGCGCCCGAGCAGGAGAAGTCCCGACTCCCCTCCCGGGACGAACGAATCTGAAATGTCTTTTCGCTCCTGCACCTTTGCGAGATTTTTGAGCACCCACGCGCGCTTTTCAAAAAGGAAATCTTCGATATGTTTGAGGCTCATTCGGCGCGGCGCATAGACCAGAACCTTTGCGTCACGCGATATTTTTATGCTCAGCGTCCTGCGGTCGGAGCGCGTTAATTCATACTGAAAACCGAGTTCGGGCATTATTCTATACCCATATCTGCCTTGAACTGTTCGGTCAGCTCGCGCATCTGATCTATCTCCATGCGGCGGCTGAGAGTGAACGCCGAGGCGTCCTTCGAGCGGCAGTTATAGCCCATGGGCACGCCCTCGAGGGAGAGATAATATTTGGCGTTGACGGGATAGAGCTGGCACTCGGCGAGAGAGGCAAAGCCGAGGAAAGCCTGGACTTTCTTCGCCTTTTCCGGCTCTTTTTCAAAGTTTTTGCACAGCCACGAATATATCTCCGGGTGGAAATTCGCCATAACGCCCGAGAATCCGGCGCAGCCCATTTTCAGCGTTTCGAGCAGGCTCGCGGAGTTGGCGTTGAATATCTTGAGTCCCATGCCGTCAACGGCTCTGAGTTTTTCGTTTATCATGCCGGGGTCGCAGCAGGTATCTTTGAGAAAAGTGAATCTGCCGGACTCGGCGAGCTTTTTGAGCACTGCGGGGGTCATAATGCGCTTATAGGGATAGGGACACTCATAGATGCCGAAATTGACATCGCCGACGGATTCGACAGCCCTGTCGATATTTTTAAGAAACACGCTGTCGTCCTCATCGGCTGAGGCGAATCTGTTCGAGATAAACACATAGGCGTCTATCCCCTCGTCTATGAAAGCCTTTGCCTCTTCTATCTGAGTGTCGAGATCATCCGCGACATGACCGGACGCGACTATTGAGATATTTTTCGGCGTATGCTGCATGACAAAATGCAGGAGCTCGAGTCGCTCTTCAAACGAGAGGAAGAATATCTCGCTCGACTGGCAGATGGCGAAAATTCCGTCGACTTTCTTCCCGGCGTACCAGTTTATGAGCGCTTCGACAGCCGCATAATCTATCTTATTGTCCTTTGTGAACGGCGTTATCATGGTCGGATAGACGCCGTTGGGAATCATCTTTTTCATTTTTTGTCCCTCCAATATGATCTCAGTTAAGTTTATCACATCGGCGGGAATTGTCAAGAAAATCAGGCGGACAGGTTGCGCCGCAGGAGCGCGAGCACGGCTTTTTCGCGCCGCGACACCTGCACCTGCGACATACCGAGTAGCTCGGCAGTTCGGCTCTGGGTCATGCCGCGATAATAGCGCAGGCTTATCATCTCGCGGTCGCGGTCATCGAGCAGAGCAATGACTTCGCGCAGGGCGATAAGCTCCGAGGCGGCATTCTCGGGCGACTCAACGGGCAGGTCGATCTGCCCCTCGCCGTCGTCCGTGCAGGCGGTCAGCGACACGGCGGGCATTGCCGCATTGAGCAGCTGCGCCGTCTGGGCGACATCGCTGCCGAGGCGTTCGGCGAGCTGACCTACAGTCGGTTCGCACCCGAGCTCGGCGGTCAGCGCGTCCTTTTCGCGCATGGCGGCGCGCGCTTTTTCTTTCAGTGCGCGTCCGACTTTGACACTGCCGCCGTCGCGGAAAATGCGCTTTATCTCGCCGAGAATGGCGGGCACGGCATAGGTCGAAAACGAAAAGCCGCGCTCAGGGTCAAAATTTTCGGCGGCCTTTATAAGCCCGACGCAGCCCGCCTGAAAAAGGTCGTCGTACTCCGCGCCCTTGCCTCGGAATTTGTTGGCGCAGGCGTGGACGAGACCGATATTCTTTTCAACGAGCTCATTGCGTTCAGCTCTGTCCATCGCCGCGTCCTTTTATAAGCTTATCCATGGTGACGCTCGTCCCCTTGCCCGGGACGGAGCGCACGCGCACTTTGTCCATAAAGCTCTCCATGACGGCGAATCCCAAGCCCGCACGCTCGCCGCCGAGGGTCGTGAACAGCGGCTCCATCGCCTGGCGCACATCGATTATGCCGCACCCGCGATCCCTTATTCTGATGCGGACGAGTCCGTCGTCGAACAGCCCGACCCATATGTATATCTCCCCCACGCTCGCGGGATAGGCGTGGACGATACAGTTTGTGACCGCCTCGCTGACGGCGGTTTTGATATCCGATATTTCTTCGACCGTCGGGTCCTGCTGAGCCGCAAACGCCGAGACGGCGACGCGCGCGAAGCTCTCGTTGACGGAGCGGCTCTCTATTTTCAGGCTCATCTGATCGACAGGCTTTTTTCTACTCATGTTTATCCTCCTTGTTCCTTTTCTGCGACAGCGTACACAGCGCCTGCATACCCGCAAGACGCATCATTTTATAATTGCGCTCACTGAGATTCGTGACCTCGAGCTTCCCCTGCCAGCCCTGCAGAAGCCTATAGCGACCCATGACAAGACCGACGGCGGAGCTGTCCATAAAAGTGACATCGGCGAAGTCGAGGCGCAGTATCTTCGGCTGCTGAGCCGCGGCGGCGGCATCGATATCCGCGCGCATTGCGGCGGCGGTATGGTGGTCTATCTCGCCGGAGAGCAGCGCGCTGACGCTGAGCGGATTTGAGATTATTTCAACACCCATGTTTTTTCCTCCTTTGGGGTGATTATCAATTAGCAGTTTGTCCGGGATGAATGGGATTATTCTCGGATTTGTTTGAATTTTTTGTTGACGATATCAGTACATTTAAAATTTTGTATCGGCTGCCGCCGATATCGGACAGCCGCAAGGGCTGTCCCTACGAACCGTGCACAATTTTTAATTGCAGCAAATCTTATGAAAAATCTGTGCCGCCGTTGGTCGGCTCTGTGCGGAGGGTCATTTTGATATGATCAAAAATCGGACACGGCTTGTACAAAATAAAAAACAGGACGGACTATTATCATCAAAGATAATAATCCATCCCGTTTGAAAATCCTGCCGAAATGCGGCGGGTTAAATATTTTTATTTTCCAAAAGATAACCGCGAACCTCGCCTGCGAGATAGAACGAACCGCAAGTAACGAGCGTTCCGCCGTTTTGCTTTATGTCATTTATCGCCATGCGGCAGGCTTCTGTCGGGTCGGACACAGGCGTGCAGTCGGCGCAATATTTATTGGCAAGCTTGCCTAGGGCTTCGGGATTCATGCTGCGCGGATTGTCCGGGGCTGTCAGATACATTTTTTCAAACAGCGGCGCGGTCAGGCGCAGATATGTGTCGCAGTCCTTATCGCCCATGAGCGCGCACACGGCGACGCGTCTGCCGCTTGTGAAGCGCTCCAGAAACGCTTTAAGCGCCGAGGCACAGCCCTCGTTGTGACCGCCGTCAAGAATAATATTTTCGCCGATAAGCTCCATTCGTGCGGGCATCACGGCTTTTTTCATTCCCTGCTCTATCGATTCGTCGCTGACATTCAAGCCGCACTCGCGAACGGCTGTGACGGCTGTCAGCGCATTTTTTATCATATGGTCGCCCGCGAACGGTACGCGGAGATTCAACGAGCCGTAGACTATATCCGTGCCGCGTATCGTCTCGTCAACAACGCGGCAGGCGGTCATATCCGGCACTGCGAGCCTATTTTTCTCGCGCCGAGCGGTTTCTTCTATAACACGGCGTGCATCAGCAGACTGCTCGGGATACATGACCGTTACGCCGCGCGGCTTGATTATTCCGCATTTCTGCGCGGCTATTTCAGCGATTGTATTGCCGAGTATCGCGGTGTGATCCATGGAAATCGAGGTTATGACGGAGACGAACGGAGTTTTTATAATATTCGTTGAATCGAGCAGCCCGCCGAGCCCGACTTCGAGCACGACGACATCGCATTTGCGCTCTTTATACCAGAGAAACGCGGCGGCGGTCAGGGTCTCGAACTCGGTCGCAACAATTCCGCGTTTATCGAGTTCGTCGCACGCTAATTTGACGCGCTCAACGGCCGAGGCGAGCTCCTCCGGCGGAATCATCTCGCCGTCAATTTGCATGCGCTCGCGGAAATCGATGACATAGGGCGAAGTGAACAGCCCGGTTCTGTACCCGGCGGCAGAGAGCATACAGGATATCATGGTGCTCGTCGAGCCCTTGCCGTTCGTCCCGGCGACATGGATGAAGCGAAGCTCATCCTGCGGGTTGCCGAGCGCGGCGCAGAGCGCCCTGATACGCTCCATGCCGGGGTGTATGCCAAAGGTCAGGCGCGAATGGATATATTCGATTGCTTCGGTTGGTGTCATCAGTTTTCCTCCGTAAAACATCAAAGGACGGGACACGCCCGTCCTTTGCAGGTTAGTTTTTATGAGAGAATATGCACAAGCGCAATAAATTCCGAATTCGCACGGTTCTCACAACACAGTATCACGCGAAATTACGCATTGGCGACGAAAATTTATGCACAAAGCAGCCAATAGCGGAATTTTGGGTAAGACAAGGCGTGGGGTTCTGCACGCGAGGGAGCGCACTTTGTGTGCGTGACCGAACGGGCACGGTTCCCACAATGCAGTATCACACGAAATTACGCATTGGCGATTTTGGAGAGGCTGTCGTTGAGCATTGCTATCTTCTCGTTCAGCTTTCTCGCCGCTTCGCGCTGAGCCTCAACGACCGGCGCGGGAGCTTTGGAGACGAAGTTCTCATTGGAGAGCTTTGCGTTGATGCCGTCGAGCTGCTTCTGAGCGGAGGCGAGCTCTTTGTTGAGCCTTGCGCGCTCGGCTTCGAAGTCAACGAGGTCGCCCATGGGGATATATATCTTTGCGGCGTCGGTGACGATGCAGACTGCGCCGTCTATCTCGATGCCGTCCTCAACCTCGACCTCGGACGCGCCCGCGAGCTTCTGCATGAACTCGCCGGAAAGTCTGAAGGTATCGACATAGGAGGTGCTGATATATATTTTCGCTCTCTTTGAATGAGGAACATTCATCTCGGCGCGGCGGTTTCTTATCGCCCTGACTGCGTCCATAATCATGTTCATCTGCTCTTCCTCTGCGCTGAAGTTCAGAGCGTCGGAATACTGCGGCCAATCGGAGACCATTATGCTCGCGCCCTCATGCGGCAGGGACTGCCAAATCTCCTCAGTCACGAACGGCATGAACGGATGGAGAAGCTTCAGAACATTGGACATGACATATATGAGCACGCGCTTTGCGCACTGTGCGGGCTCGCCACCCTTTTGCAGGCGAATCTTCGCAAGCTCGATATACCAATCGCAGAAAACATCCCAGATGAAATCATAGAGCTTCTGAACTGCGATGCCGAGCTCGAATCTCTCGAGATTGTCCGTAACCTCTTTGACGAGGTCGTTATAGAGGCTGAGCACCCACTTATCCTCGAGCGCAAGCTCATCGGGCAGACCCGCTTCTTCGGAGCCGTCGAGGTTCATAAGGATAAAGCGTGCGGCGTTCCAGAGCTTGTTCGCAAAGTTGCGGCTCGCTTCGACCTTTTTGTCAGAATATCTCATGTCGTTTCCGGGACTGTTGCCGTTGGCAAGAGTGAAACGCAGGGCATCTGCGCCGTACTTGTCAATGACCTCGAGCGGATCGATGCCGTTGCCGAGCGACTTCGACATTTTTCTGCCCAACTCATCGCGGACGAGTCCGTGGATGAGGACGGTATCGAACGGAACCTGACCGGTCTGCTCGATGCCGGAGAACATCATTCTCATGACCCAGAACGGGATTATATCATAACCTGTGACAAGGGTGTTGGTGGGATAATAGCGCTTGAAATCCTCGCTGTCGGTATTCGGCCAGCCGAGGGTCGAGAACGGCCAGAGAGCCGAGGAGAACCAAGTGTCGAGCGTATCGGGGTCTTGATGAATATGGGTGCTGCCGCACTTCGAGCACTTGTCGGGGGCGGTTCTTGCAACGGTTATCTCGCCGCAATCGTCGCAATACCACGCGGGGATGCGGTGACCCCACCAGAGCTGGCGGGAGATGCACCAGTCGCGGATATTCTCAAGCCAATGGAAATAGACTTTCTCGAAGCGCTTCGGGACGAACTTTGTCTCGCCGTTCTTGACAGCGTCGATAGCGGGACCCGCGAGGGGCTTCATGCTGACGAACCACTGCTTTGAAACGCGGGGCTCAACGGTAGTCGAGCAGCGGTAGCAAGTGCCGACATTGTGGTTATAATCCTCGACCTTGACGAGAGCGCCCTCAGCCTCAAGATCCTTGACGATAGCTTTTCTCGCCTCGTATCTGTCCATACCGGCGTATTTCGGATAGTCATCGACTATCTTTGCGTCATCGGTCAGGACATTGATAACGGGCAGGTTATGGCGCAGACCGACCTCGAAGTCGTTCGGGTCATGCGCGGGGGTTATCTTAACGACACCGGTACCGAAGTCTATCTCGACATAATCATCGGCGACAACGGGTATCTCGCGGTGGACTATGGGCAGGATGAGCGTCTTGCCGACGATATCCTTATATCTTTCATCATTGGGGTTGACGGCGACTGCGGTATCGCCGAGCAGGGTCTCGGGTCGGGTCGTTGCAAGCTCAAGATAGCCGCTTCCGTCCTTGAAAGGATAGCGAAGATGCCAGAAGTGACCCGCCTGATCCTCATATTCGACCTCGGCGTCGGAGATCGAGGTCAGGCAATGGGGGCACCAGTTGATTATTCTCTCGCCCCTGTAGATAAGTCCCTTTTCATAGAGATTACAGAAAACCTCGTTGACGGCCTCATTGCAGCCCTCGTCGAGGGTGAAGCGCTCGCGCTCCCAGTCGCAGGACGAGCCCATCTTCTTGAGCTGTTCGATTATTCTGCCGCCGAACTTCTCTTTCCACGCCCATGCGCGCTCGAGGAAGCCTTCACGGCCGACATCGTCCTTTGTAAGGCCTTCCTTTGCCATAGCCTCGACTATCTTCGCCTCGGTGGCGATAGAAGCGTGGTCGGTGCCGGGCAGCCAGAGGGTATCATAGCCCTGCATGCGGTGGTAGCGGATAAGTATATCCTGAAGAGTATTGTCAAGAGCATGACCCATATGGAGCTGACCCGTGATGTTCGGAGGGGGAATAACTATAGTATAGGGTTTCTTCTCCGGGTCGGGTACGGCGTGGAAGAAATTGCCGTCGAGCCAGAATTTATAGGTTCTGTCCTCCACTTCCTTCGGATCATACTGTTTTGCGAGTTCCTTTGCCATAACATAATCCATTTCTCCGGCGAATAGATTTTACATGAACGCTGATTGCTCCGCGCCGGAGGAGCAGCGTTGATTTTACATTTCAAAAATCGGCGGCGATGCGGCACTCGGCACTGCATACGCCTTTTTTTGGGGATTCCCTCTTTTCCGATGAATTACTCTATATTATCACATTCAGAAGCGTTTTTGTCAAGAGATTTAACGCTTTTTGACTTCTCCGGAGGCAAAAATGAAGAACACGAAACGGCTTCTCATAAACACGCTGACGCTCGCCGCGACATCGTTTCTCATGCGCACGGTCGGCGTTGCGTTCAATGTATATCTGACCGGGCGGCTGGGCGCGGCGGGAATAGGACTTTTTTCGCTCGTCACGGATGTATACGCGATGGCGCTGACATTTTCGTTTGCGGGTCTGCCGCTCGCATCGACGCGGCTCACGGTCGAAGATTCCGGAAAAAATGCCGGTCAGGGCGCATGGATAATGCGGCGGTGCGCGCTCTACGGGCTGACGGTCGGGTGCATGATGCTCGCCGCCGTATGGTTCGGCGCGGAGCTGATAGCAAAATTGTGGCTCGGCGACATACGCACGGCGTCGTCGCTTCGCATACTCGCGCTGAGTCTCCCCGCGGCATCGGTCGGCTGCGCGTTCAGCGGATATTTCACGGCGCGGCGCACAGTGCTCAAATATGCGGCGGTACAGATATTCGAGCAGGCGGTAAAAATAGCGGTCTCTGTTCTGATGCTTCGATTCTGGGCGGCAAAGGGCGCAGAATATGCATGCGACGCGGTGGCGCTCGGCATAACGATATCGCAGATAAGCTCGCTGATATGCGCCTTTTTGCTCTACAAGTCAACGAAGCACCAAAAGCCGAAAGAAAAAACGCCCGGCGGGCTTCGGGCTCTGCTGCGCATTGCGCTCCCGGACGCCGCCGGATCGTGCGCGCGCTCGGTGCTGCTGACGATAGAACACCTGCTGATTCCCGTGGGCTTTCGCAAATCGGGGCAGAGCGCGGGCGGCGCGATGACGCTCTACGGAGTCATTCACGGCATGGCTCTGCCGGTTATCCTCTACCCCGCCGCCATAATGACAGCTCTCGCGAGCATGCTCGTGCCTGAATTTGCCGAATGTGCGGCGCGCAGCAACAGAAACAGGATAGACAGCATGGCGGCGCGGGCAATAAAAATAACCGTGCTGTTTTCGATGGGCACGGCGGGAATAATGTTCATTTTTTCCGAGGGGCTGTCGCAGTGCATCTACGGGGACGGGCAATGCGCGGAATATCTGCGCGTGCTCGCGCCGCTTCTGCCGATAATGTACACAGACACGACAGTTGACGGAATACTCAAAGGGCTCGACCAGCAGGTATATTCAATGAGATATAATATAATCGACTCCGCGATGTGCGTCGTGCTCGTGCTGATACTCATCCCGAAATATTCCGTAAAGGGCTATGTCGCGATACTTTTTATCAGCGAGATAGTAAACTTTTCGCTGAGCATACACAGGCTTTCAAAAGTTTGCACGCTCGAAATAAATATCATGGATTCGATAATAAAGCCCGCCGTCTGCGTGACGGCTTCGTTTCTCGCGGGGCTGCTGCTCTCCTCGGCGCAGGGCAGCGGAAAAGCCGCGCTGACAATCATAATAACTGTCAACGCGGCGGTGTATATTCTTCTGCTGATGCTCACGGGCAGCATCTCGGCGCAGGATATTATTTGGTTCAAAAACATCTTTTCGCGCGGCTCAAAATCTGAAAAAAGAGGGCTCTGCGCTGCTCGGATAAACGACCGTCAGCGTTCCCTGAGCGACTGATATTTCGCTCATTTTACCGACAAATTCATTGCTGACGCCGAGGGCGTATGTGTTCTTCAAGGTGCCGTTTTTGAGCTCATATTTGAGCCCGCTTATAGTGACACCCGATGAGATATCCGAATGGGAAAGCACGGAGATCATGCCCTTTGCGTTCTCGTCAAAAATAATTCTGCCGTTTGTTATCGAAGTGAACGAAGTTTCGCGCGCGTCGATAATCGCGGTCATTCCGCGCCTCGACAGAGACGAGATAAGCTGGATATTCGCAAGAGTATGGTCGGCTCTGCCGCCCGATGCGCCGTAGAGAATGAAATTTTTATATCCGCGCATCACGCCCTCTGCGACCGCCGCCCCCATATCCGTATCGTTCTTTTCGCAGGGCAGGACGATAATATTCCGCCCGTTCGGAGTGTGCCCGAGGGAATCGAAATCGCCTATAACTAAATTCGGAGTTATGCCGAGATTCTGAAGATACAGCAGACCTTTATCGGCAGCGATGATGAAATCGCCCTCCCCTGTCGGGCGGATTCCGAAGAAGTCGCCGCCGCCGACTATATGACAAACTTTGCTCATAATATCACCGTCCGTTTGTTTCTTTGACAATTATATATCATCAATCATAATTTTTCAATCATATACGAAAAGCCGCCCCGGAATATATCCGGAGCGGTAATTTTATGCTGCATCTTCGTCTTCCGCCGGCGAAGTTGAGCCGAAATCGGGAAGAGTGAACGGGAAGCGGCGGGTCGTGCTCTCTGCCTCGGTGAGCTCGCTCACCGCCTCGGAAGTATGCTCATGAGTTACAGGCTCTTCGCTCTCCGCCACAGTACCGACATCGGTGTGCGGACGGGTCGACGCAGAATATGAGCCTGAGCCGCTGCGGTTGCTGCTCGGGACTGCGCCCTTTTTCAGCAGATCGACAGCGGAGACATGGTTATCACCAATCTTTATATTCGTGTCGCCGTAGAGAGCGAGCTGGAGCTCACGCGCAACGACGGGATAATCGACGACCCAGACCGAAAGGCGCTGGTTGATTATCTTACCGTAGTAGGTATAGAGCTGAGCGGAAGTGTAGTTGCCCTCGGTCGGCATGACTATCTGCTTTATCTCGTAGTTCATCCAGCCCTGAGAGAGCGCCTGGGTCATGAGAGAGAGAATCTCACTGCGCTTGTAGTTCGTCACGACATTGGGCAGGACGATATCGAGCGCGTTGTTGAGCTGACCCGCAGAGGCGTTCTGCGCGCTCTTGATGAGAGCCATGATAACGGTACGCTGTCTTGCAGTTCTGCCGACATCGCCTTCGTTGTCAACATGGCGTATACGGCTGTAGACCAGAGCCTGGTTGCCGCTGAGCTTGACGGAATCGCCGGCGCTTATTTTCTTTATCTTCGTTGTGGTGCGATTGATATAATCCGCCTCATAGGGCTCAATCGGAACGGACACGCCGCCGAGAGAGTCAATAAGCTTCGGGAAGCTCTTGAAATCGACGCTGATATAATGATCGATCTCAATCTTGTAGTTATTCTCAAGCGTCTCGATAAGTGCCGCGGGACCGCCCCAGAAATAGGCATGGTTAGTCTTGCAGCAGCGCTCGGAGCCGTTGATGTTCATATAGGTATAGCAGTCTCTGAGGAAGGACACGAGCGTTATCGTCTTGGTCTTTTTGTTAAGCGAGAGCAGGATGATGGCATCCGAACGTCCGCCCTCTGCCTTGCCGGTCTCGCTGTCAACGCCGAGGAGCAGAACATTGATTATATTCTTGCTCGAATACTTCGCGCCGCCGTTCTTCGCCCACGCAGTTATGAGGCTGTCGATGCTCGAAGCGTCGCTGACATCGTACATTGCATCAAACTGCTCCTCGGGCGCAAAGGTGCCCTCGGGATCGCCGTTGCTGCCGTGGTCGATGGTAATAAGTCCGAGCTTATTGCCGATATAGATGCCGCCGCCGATTATAGCAAGGGCGAGCACCACGCAGACAACGGTAATCGTAATTTTTAGATTGCGTTTGTTGTTGTACATAAAAAACTGTTTAAATGTTCTTTTTTCTTTCTTTTCCATAAAGCAGCTCACTTTCAACAGTATTCGGCATATTGTATCACTTTTTGCGTCAAAAAGCTATACCAATCCCACAAATTTATTGTTTCTTTATTTTTGGCTGTTTACACAAAGCGTGCAAAATATAAAACGCGCGGATTTGAGATTTTACTGCACGGCGGCGAAAAATTTTTTCGGTGGATGATATCGCCGCCGAAAAAGTCCAATTGATATAACGCTGAGCATACATAAAACAGATTGACAAATTGAGATTAGTAATATATAAGCGAGGGTGTTACTGCCTTCGCTTTTCCTTTAAGATGAAGG